>Ga0209390_10000735_pt1 | contig 64965 bp, 42 predicted proteins | sample BON01_FD_187212 | JGI IMG/M metagenome (GOLD analysis project Ga0209390, IMG submission 187212) | Freshwater microbial communities from Lake Bonney liftoff mats and glacier meltwater in Antarctica - BON-01 (SPAdes) (version 2) | ecosystem: Environmental > Aquatic > Freshwater > Ice > Glacier...
GCATGTTCGAACCGCACACGCAGCTTGACAAACGTGGCAAAGCCGGAGAACCGGTGCCGTTTGGGCGTCAGGTTCTGGTGTATGAAGACGCTGCGGGTTTCATTGTTCATCACAGTTTGATGCCTCGCGAGCAGGGCGACAGAGACGTGGTCGTCGAGCAGACAGAGATTCTGCAGAACCGCTTCAACAATCGGATTCGTCGTCTGTCGTTTGATCGCGGGTTTCATTCGCCGGACAACCAGACTGACCTGTCCAACATCGTGCTGAGCCTGTGTCTTCCGAAACCCGGGGCAAAGCCATCTGTGAAACAACTGGCTGAGGCCAACGAAGATTTTCTCGCCGCACAACAGAATCACTCGGGTGTGGAATCTGCGATTGGAGCGCTCCAGTCGGGCCACGGTCAGAAGCAATGTCGCGATCGATCGGAACTGGGATTTGAGCGTTACATCTCCCTGGGAATTCTGGGCCGCAATCTGCACGTTCTGGGCCGCCTGCTGATCGCCAGAGAACAGCCCAAGTGCGAAGCCGCCCGCTCTCGCCGAGCGGCCTGACACGACTGCCCAAACGCCACAAAACCTCCGGACTTCAGCGAAGGCCGCAACGGACGTACGCGCGAAGCGTGACAAAATCCACCAAGACCGGCCCACGCTACACCAAAATCGCCATTTGCGCGCCGCAAGTCACCCCGCACGCTGAATCTTCACCGAAAAACCGACTCCAAACCACAGCCGTTTTCAGCTCAACAACCATTTCCCGACGCGCACTAGCTACAGTTTCAGGTCAACCGACAATCAAACCGCGACACCGCACGTGGCCAGTTATAAAAATAGCCGCGTAGATTTGGCTCGTTGTTTTTCACAAAGCAGGCTGATACGCGGTATTTGCGGCGATAATTCCGCAAGCTTCACTGCAAACGCGTGAGCATTTTTCAGCAGCGGTTTCCGAATACCTGAACCAAAGGCTCTGTCTCTCATTGCGACATCACAGACTGCAGGGCTCGCACAGTTTCCGGAGATGGCTTAAAGCTGCCAGGGCGTTTTCCCTCGGCAATCATCACGGGAGTGGATCCATATGCGTTCTTGTGATTCCAGAACGACGAATCTGCACCGTGCTGTGCCAGGTAATTGACTACAGCTGGAAAGTTGCGATAGGCCGCTCCGTGCATCGCGGTTTCTTTGTTGTCGTCGACGGCGTTTACGTTGAGTCCATGGCTGATAAGAAAACCCAAAGCTTCCATGACTTCGGCTTCTGTTCCCGGTTCTTCTCCGACTGCGCGGACGCCAACACCTGCAGCAGCCATCAATGCCGTGCTGTTGTCGACGTTGGTGATGTGAGGGTTGGCACCGAGTTTGACCAATAGCGACATCAACGGCAGGTCCGCGGTCTTGCTGGCGAACAGCATGGCCGTCGCGCCCTTTGAGTTCAGAAACGCTTTTCCGCCTTTGCCGCTCTGTAGTTGAGCATTGACGTCAGCCCCTGCCGCAACAATGTCTTTCACAAACTGCGACGATGTCAGATTTCCCGATCCACGTGGCGGCGGATCACCGTCCGGATCTTCGCCTCGCTTTGGCCTTCTCACCCACGTCACAACGTGCAGCGGAGTGAAGCCGCTGCGTTGGTCGTTGGGATCAGCGGCGTGCTGCACAAGAAACATTGCCAGCTCAAAGTGGCCGCTTTCGACAGCCATCAAAAGTGCGGAGGTACTGTTGCGCGGAGCTCGGTTTCCAGGGCGTTTGGAAGTCATCGCAAAGTTGACGTCCACACCAGACGTCAACAGGGCTTCTACCACGCCGCGCCGGCCCTGTCGTGCAGCAAACATCATGGCGGTGAAGCCGGATTTATCTTCAATGTTTAGATCGGCGTTGGCCTTTATCAATACGTCAACTGCGGCTTCGTTCCCTTCGGCCGCCGCCCACATTAGCGCTGTTTGACCACTACGTTCTGTTGCGTTCGGAGCAGCTTTGTGATTTAGCAGGTGCTGTACGGATTCGGCGTTACCTGTTCTGGCAGCAAGCATCAGACATGTAATTCCGCCAGATTGTTTCGCGGACGCGTCGGCACCGGCTTCCAGCAGGATTTTGACGATGCCTGCGTCGTTTAAAGTGCAGGCAATTGACAGAGAAGTAACGTTGTATCGAGTCGCCAAGTCAACGTCGCTGCCGGCTGCGGTCAGCTGTTCAACTGTCGGTCGGTGCCCATGATGCACGGCCCAGTGCAGTGCTGACATACCATCAGGCTGTGTTGCGTTGATGTCCGCACCGCCTGTTAATATTGTTGTCAGCCTGGACCAGGCTTTAACTTCCGCAGCGTCAGCAATGTCAGGATTCGCAACAGCGGCGCCTGTTGCCACTGGTTCACCAGCAACGGTATCGTCAGCGAAACACGGTGTTGCGCAAGCTACTGCGAGACCGGTCGCGGCAAACAGTTTGAAGAAGATGGACAGACAACGTGACCTGATTGGCAAGTTGTTCATAGTCTGTGTTCAATCCTAAACGATTGTTGAAACGCCCGATGAATGAAACGCAGCACGGAAAACTTCAGTCGATGCTGGTTGCAAATCTGACTTTCCGTTTGATGCAATGAGAGACGCCGGATTTGAAGGCTGGAATCCAGTCACAGCGACAGTGGCTGAAACAATTCGTTGGCATCGCCGTCGCTGTCAGCGAACGAATCTATTTCGATTCCAACTTTGTTTAACAGAGTCAAATGCAGGTTGGCGAGTGGCGTTTCTTTGTCGTACTTGATGTGCCGTCCGCCGACCATGTTTCCGGCTGCGCCGCCAGCGACAAGAATTGGCAGGTCTGTGTGGTCGTGAGCATCAGGATCGCCCATGCCGCTGCCATACATGTACAGCGAATGGTCCAGCAAAGAACCATTGCCTTCCGGCGTTGCTGCCATCTTTGCCAGAAACTCTGCAAAGAGCGAAACATGAAACTGGTTAATCTTTGCGATCTTCTGTAGTTTCTCAGGGTCATTGCCATGGTGCGAAATCGGGTGATGCGGATCAGGAACACCGATCTCCGGATATGATCTGGTGCTCGCTTCTCGAGCTAATTGAAACGAGACGATTCGGGTAATATCGCCCTGAAACGCCAGCAACTGCAGGTCGAACATAAGCCTGGCGTGATCAGCATAAGCGGCTGGCACTCCCACCGGACGATCAAGATCGGGCAGAGGATTTTCGGCGACAGTGGATTCTGCCTTTTGGATTCGACGTTCGACTTCTCGAATGCTGTCGAAATAATAGTCCACTTTGTTGCGGTCTTGCGAGCCGAGTTGAAGCTTGAAACGCTGCATCTCGGCGGTGACGGAATCCAGCAGACTGGCTCGACGTTGCAGAGCGGCTCGACGATCAGCCGTAGAACCACCTTCTCCAAACAGACTTTCGAAAACGATTCGCGGATGTGCTTCCGCCGGCAGCGGAGTTGTCGGTGATGACCACGACAGATTGTTCTGGTACACGCAGGCGTAGCCATTGTCGCACTGTCCAACGTTTTCGAGCAGGTCCATTGCCAGTTCCAGCGATGGCAGTTGCGTTTGCTGGCCAATTGTTTTCGCCGCGATCTGGTCGACGGTCGTGCCTAGATAATAGTCCGAACTTTCCGTACGGCGCGCCGTTGCTGCACTTAGAAATGCGGAATTGGAAGTGGCGTGTGAGCCCGGATAGGCGTTTTTCAGTTCCATACCACTGACGACGGCCACGTGCTGCCTGACGTCTTGAAGCGACTGCAGCGACGAAGGTAATATGGACAGGTCATTTCCTTCCGGAATCCATTCCTTCGGGTTAAACCCCATCGGCATGTAGACATAGCCCAACCGCCTGAGATTGGCCGGTGCAGCTACCGTCGCGGCCAGTGCGGTGCTGGCAGGAATCATGGCATCCAGCAAAGGCAGGGCGAAGGCGGAACCGGTGCCACGCAGTAGTGTTCTTCGTGAAATCGCTTTTTTTGTATTGATCATTCGACCACCCTTTTCTGGAACGGTGTGCTGAGCACAATACCGGTCACAAGCGAAGAGAAACGATAATTACTGTCAGCAGCTTCTCGCACAATTTTGCGTACAGCCGCTGCATCGTAGGATTCGATGCCACGTCCCAATGCAAATGTCAGCAACTTTTCCGTCAGTGTTCCGACAAACAATTCCGGACGTTCAATGATACCTGCTTCCAGCGACTGAACACTGTTAATCTCTGTTCCGTCCGGCAAAGCACCTGAAGAATCAATCGGTTGCTCGCCGTCAAACAATCGGTATTGGCCGACCGCATCAAAGTTCTCCAATGCAAAGCCGATGGGATCCATTAAATTGTGACAACTGGCACAGGCCGGGTTCGATCGATGTTCAGCCAATCTTTCGCGCACTGTCAGGTTTAACGCTGCCGCTTTGTCTTTTAACGCCGGAATGTTTGGCGGTGGTGGTGGAGGTGGAGTTCCCAGAATGTTTTCCAGAATCCAGTTGCCGCGCACCGTTGGTGATGTTCTGGTTGCATATGAAGTAACGGCATGGACACTGCCGTGCCGCAACAACCCGCCTCGCAGAACGCCCGTGGTCTTTTCCATTTCCGCGACGTCAACCGGACGAAAGTGGCTGCCGAAGATATGCGGAATGCCGTAATGCTTTGCCAGACGCTCGTTCAGAAACGTTGTGCCGCTGCTGATCAGGTTCAGCACACTGTGGTCCTCAGTGACCATATCTTCGAAAAGAAGTTCGGTTTCGCGTCTCAGTGACAGGCGAAGATTTACGTCAAAATTCGGGAATAGTCGCATATCCGGTTGAAAAGATTCCAGGTTTCGCAGGTACAGCCACTGAGCCGCGAAGTTTGTGACCAGCGAATGCGACCTCGCGTCCTTCAGCAGTCGCTGCACCTGTACTTCCAGTATGTCCGGGCTGTGCAGACGATTGGCTTCTGCAAGCGTCAGCAATTCATCGTCGGGAATGCTGCTCCACAGGAAAAAGGACAGACGCGTCGCAAGTTCCAGATCGGAAACCTGATAGACGGTTCCTTCAGTTGCATCGTCCGGATCTGATTCGGCTCGAAACAGGAAATGCGGATTCACTAAAATCGTGGACAGTGCTGTTTCGATTGCGGATTCAAACTGACCTGAGCCGGATTCTTTTTTCGCGAAGCGTTCGCGAAAAAATCGCAGAGGCACTTCAAGATCCATTTCAGTAACGGGACGTCGGTACGCCAAACGCAACAGTCGTTTAAGAATTATTCTGGCACACTCTTCCGTATCAAATTCCGTGCTGGGATAGCGAGTGAAGATCTGTTTCCGCGACGGGGTATCGCTATACGAACTGCCGGCGTTGGGTTGACTGAACGGCCCCACAATTGAAACTTCATACAATGCGGGAGCAGTTCGGGGATGCCGATGTCGATTGAAGCTTACGTCAAAAGGCTGACGTGCATTATCTGATAACGAAGCGGCTGTGCTCGGAAATGTAACGGCCATGTGATGCGGCCCGGCCGAAGCCTGAAAGCGTTTTTTAAGATGCGAATCCAGGTGCGTGTAGTCTTTTTGCCATGCCTTGTCCTGTTTCGGAGGGCTCACGGTAAAGCGGTGCACAAGTTGTCGATCCAGTAAAACGTCGACGTTGTGCTGTGCGTTCAGGCCTTCAATCTTTTCATCGCGGTCTCGCATCAGACGCAGCTGTATTTCGTATTTGCCGTCGGTCGGGAACTGATATTCGAAAGTGGTGCCACCCCGTGTTCCGAGTGGCAGGCCTTCGACGTGAGAATCCTGCGTCAAATCGGCAGGCAAACGCATTGTAGAACCGCCGGGGCTCTTCAAGGGGCCACCAACCGCCAGTCGGCTGATGCGTTCGGCGGCAGTGATGTAGCGGCTCAACAGCACCGGACTCAGGTCGCCAACTGTTACATTGTCGAATCCGTGTCCGGATTGATCTGCGGGCAGAAGGCTGTTGACGTCAACTTCGATCGCCAGCAAATCTCGGACAGCATTGTGGTATTCCGTTCGGTTTAATCGTCGGATCGAATCGGTGCGGCCAGGCCTGGGGTGTAAAGTTGCGGATTCGTCAAGTATTGATTCCAGTGAGGCTAACGCTTCTGTGTGTTCTTTTTCGTTGGGACGCTTTGCGCCGGCTGGAGGCATCTGTCGAGCCCGAAGTCGTCGGGCAATCTTCTCCCAGGTGCCTGTATCCGATGCCCTACCAGCAGCGTCGAATTTTGTGTCGAATTCTTCCAGGTTCAATCCCGTAGGCTGTTCGACTGAATTATGACAATCGACGCAGTAGTTCTGCATAAGTGCTGTGACAGAAGCAAGTCTGTCCGCCGCACCAACTTCTTCGGCATAAATAGCTTGCGGTAGAAGCAGGACAGAACCCAGAAGGATGTGATTCATAGATCTCACAATGGAATCCGAATAATGTGGGTTTATCATTGGGATTTATCATACCCGCGTCTGGTAACACGCACTATCCAGATCCATTTATAGCGGCCACTTTATTGCCCCACACGAATCTGCACTGCCACCAATCCAGCGACGCAGGTCGTGGTTGGTTTGGTGTTTGATTGATTCGTATTCTTCAGACATCCTGCTTATACTCTGAGTCGCGTAAACCATGTGTCAGTTGCAAACTAATTTACATTGAACCCTGGATCTTGCTGATGAACACCCCTACTCGAATGCTTCTTTGTTTAGCTGCCGTTTTTGTTTTACCGACTACGGCAGACGTCATGGCTGATGAACCTAAATGGGTTTCCCTGTTCGACGGAAAAACGATGGATGGCTGGGAAAAAATCGGTCGCGACGACAGCCATTGGGAAGTTAAGGATGGTTCGATCAACGGATCCGGTCAGGCATCGATGCTGGTATGCACCAAAGGACCGTACAAAAATTTTCGATACCGCGCCGAAGTGAAGATTAACGACGGTGGCAACTCGGGATTGTACTTTCGAACAACTCGAAAACCCGGCTTCTCCGATGGCTACGAAGCACAGATCGACAGCACTCATACGGACCCGATCCGCACCGGTTCCATCTACGGCATGTGCCATGTTTACAAGCAGCACGTTAAGCCGGGCGAATGGTTCACTTACGATCTGGAAATTCGTGACGACATTTGGCGCGGTCGCGAAATGACTCGTATCAAGGTGACCGTGGACGGTCATGAGCTGTATGAATATCTGGACTTTGATAAAACGTTTAAGTCCGGTCACTTCGCTTTCCAACAGCACGATCCCGGCAGCAAGGTAAACATCCGCAAAGTTGAAGTAATGCCACTGGCTGATTAGTGCAGACTGCAGAAAAACGAGCAGGCAAACGGATCGTGAGCTACACGTTTATTAAACGAAACGTCATGTTCACAGCCATAGATCAGCGTACAGCCGTGTCGTGTTTTGCACGCACGCAGGCAGGCACAGGAAACGCCAACTTAGCGAAGCTCTGCTGATTTTCAGCAGGGCTGATGTTATTTGTTACAGGCAGGTTACCGAAACTTAAAACAGAAGTCCGATATGACCAGCTTCAAAATTAGTGTTGTTTGTTGCGATACCTCAAGTTCTCAGCTGTCGCAAATTGTGGACATCAAAATTGATGGGCCGCTGATCGAAGAACGGTTGCTGGGCAAGGCAGATCAGAGCCTGCCAGCCGGCGAAGTTAAATGCCTCCACAATGCGGCTCATCATAGCCAGCATGGCCCCGTGACTTACCTGCAGCAGGTCAACGAAGGTGGCTTCTATGTATTAACGGGCGACCCGGAAAATCTGCAGGAAACGTTTTTTGGCCCCGGTTCTTACGTGGCATTTATCGACGACAAAGGGCCAGGGCATGCTTCGCGAGTTGGGCCGGACGGAGTGAAACGTACGTTTCGAATGTTGCAGGGGCATCTTGAAGTTGGCAGCTGACGGCTGTGTTAAAGCCGTTGGTGAAAACGTTTGAAGGCGCAAAAAAAGCGAGACACGGTCGACCGTGTCTCGCTTTTTGTTTTCAGCGTTCGTCCAGGTTCGCAGACCTACTTAGCAGATGGCGACAGCAGGACTGACATCATTCGACCGCTTTCCATTCGTGGCGATTGTTCAACCGTGGCCACATCTTCCAGGGACTTCACGATTTCGTCGAGCATTTCGCGTCCACGATCATGGTGAGCATTCTCACGACCTCGGAACATGACATTGATTTTCACCTTGTCACGGCGTCCCAGAAATTCGCGAGCCTTGTTGATCTTCACCTCGATGTCGTGTTGGCCGGTCTTGGCCCGCAGGCGCAATTGTTTCAATTGGGTCTTATGGTGCTTTGCACCACCAGCCGTTTTCTTTTGGCGTTCATAGATCACCTTGCCGTAATTCATGATTCGACAAACAGGCGGTCGCGCATCGGGACTAACTTCAACAAGGTCCAGGCCTTGATCCATAGCCAATGCCAATGCCTTTTCCGTTTCCATTTCTCCAAGCATTTCTCCGTCTGCATTAACGACGCGGACTGGGGAAATTCGGATGCGATCATTCATGCGCGGGGCATTGGACTGGGGGACCGCAGTGGGACGAGATCGTTTAATGGTTACCTCCTCGGAAGAATCTATCATTGGACCGCATAACGCGTCGGCCACCGGACTGTGTGTAATATGCAGCATTCCTGGGGAAAAAGGTACTTTCCAACACCTCCAACCTCAAATCTTACTGGAAAAACTGCATATTTTCTGAATCTGCCCGTTGAGCCTGGACAAATCACGTTGCCTACATTGCTCTCATAATCAGGGAGTTTAGCTTTAGATTGGTGGGTCTGGGAAGTTCAGTTCGAGCACTGTTACAATTGGTTTCCTGCCGAATCCAAGATTCTTTGCGAGTGGACGACCGGATTCGGTCAACAGGTAGCTGTTCCGCTTACTCCAGAATCATCCTGTAGTGAATAAATCGGGCAGTGCGTTGTTTTTTGCTAAACGAACGAAGCAAATACGAATTGAGGGTCGAGTGTCGGGCTTTTCACCATGCTGATTACTGCATGCTTCGCTGCGTTTCTGTTGGTGCTTGTGTTGGCCGCTCAAATCAAGTGGGCGAATGAATTCGTTCGGCTCTATAAAACGCCCACATCCGTACCGGTAAGTGGCGACCTTCCGCACGTGGGCGTCATCCTCGCTCTCCGTGGAGCTGACCCGTTTTTAGAAAACAGTCTTCGGGGTCTCATGTCGCTCGAATATCCGAGCCATGAAGTCCGTATCATCGTTGACAGCCCCTTTGATCCTGCGATTTTGGTTGTTGAAAAAGTTCGAAACGAACTGCAGGCAACAAATGTTCAGGTTGAATTTCTAAACGTTTGTCAGGAAACATCCAGCCTGAAGAACTCCGCCTTAATTCAGGGAATCAACGGCTGCTCGCCACTGTGTGAAGCATTCGCATGGCTGGATTCAGACACAGTTCCATATCCCAACTGGCTGAGAGACCTTGTCGCCCCGTTGCAGGATAATAACATTGGCGCATCTTGCGGAATTCGCTGGTACGCTCCGCCATCACCAACGATGGCCAATTATGTTAGGCACATCTGGAATTCTGCCGCTGTGCTGCAGATGGTGGCGTTCAAAATTGGCTGGGGCGGCGCATTTGCCATTCGGAAGGCCGTTTATCAGCAAGTTGGCCTCGAACGCAAATGGTGCCTTGCACTTGTCGAAGACACATTAGCATCAAATGAAGTTCTGCTGGATGGCAAACAAATTAAGTTTGTGCCCGAATGCACGATGCCGAATCCCGAATCAGCGACGCTTAGCTGGTGCCTTTCATTCGTCACTCGGCAGCTGCAGGGACTGAGATACTATCATAGCGCCTGGAAAACGGTTTTGCTGTACGGCCTGTTTTCCGGTGGTCTGCTACTAGTTAATGCTGTGCTGTTTACGTGTGCCCTGAGTTCAGGAGATCTGCTGACTGCAGGCATTGCCGGCGGTTCATTGGTGGCGTTTGGCGTTATTGCGGGATGGCTAATGCAGCGATCAGAACGCTGTGTAAATTCGTTCATTGGCGAGCGAGCAGTCGGAGGTTATAGTCTTCCGTGGATGCTGATTCTGGCAGCCCCCATTACACAGGTCATTCATTTTGTCGCGCTGACGCGAGCCTTTGCGCTAAGCGATGTTACCTGGCGAGGAATTCGCTATCAGATACGTTCCGGTCTGGACGTCAAACGCACCAACTATGCTCCGTACGTTTCGGAAAACGATGCGGTCCGGCATTCTCTGTAAACGTGACGCAGAGACTCATTTTTTGAATGTAGACAAACCTTGCCTAACGCGATCAGAGTCTGACGATTGAGTTTACGGCAATGGGGGTGCTTACTTAATGCCGCTGCGGCCTTGTGAACTCTGCGATCCGAATAACTGAGTCGCCGTGATAGACCCAACTTCGCCGCTGAAATTAGTTTGGCGATCTGCTTGAATCTTTTATTAGCAGTCCAGATTTCGCAGAGTCTCAATCCATTGATCGGGGGCTTTCGCAATTTTTCGAGCGATCCACATGTGCACCGAGCCATCCCAGCGACCGGCCGTCAGCAATAATTTGCCGAGCTTAATTCGTATTGCCGCCGCGGCCGACACTTTGAACGCCGGTATATTTTCGGCCTTCTGGAAAACGATCGGATCCCAGAACACGCTGCTGTCCAATGCATTGAAGCCGTTCTGAGAATACAGGTTTCTTAGGTTGCCGCTTAGATAACGATTTTCTTTCAGGTGAGTTGGCCGCGTCCAGTGGATGGCCCAGAACGGAGCGTGGACGAAAAGCAGCCCGTCCGGCTTCAGCCAACGGTGAAACAACTTCACCAGGCCTTCCGGTTTGGATACATGTTCCAGCACGTCGAGGCACACGACAGCATCCAGCGAACCTGCGAGAATGTCGTCCAGTTGCTCCATGCGAAAGACGGAAACGTCGTTACTTTCAAAAACCTGGTTGGCGTAATTCTGACAGCGCAACGATGGTTCAAAGTACCTGACTTCATGCCCGTGTAAAGACAGGTGCGTGCTGTCAAATCCCAATCCATCCCCAAAACAAAACACTTCGGCCCGTTGCTTGCCGAATTGATTCAGTCGAGTTGTCACAAACTCACGCATCTTCTGCTTGGCTGCGCAGGTGTTCCAGACGGTAGTTTCGTAAAGAAACGCGTTGGACTCACGATAGAAGTCGTCTAACTTTTGCGAAGTCACGTACATCGGCACATCACCGGCCAACAGACAACGATTTACGTTTGCCCCGATCTCAGCCGTTTCTTCCAGCAAATGCTGCTTCACGTCAGCAACAGAAGTCTGTGCAACGGATGCTATCAACGACACCGTCTTCCCTACATCATCCAGCGGCTTAAGCATTCCAGTTGTTTCTGTGTATTGGATTCGGTGACAGCAGATTCAGGGCTCTTTTGAAATAAAGTGCTGAGCACGGGCAAAATAGAGAGTTGTGTTGATACAGATTACAACCAATCGTCGCAAATCGAATAATCTCACGCCGCATTAATCGTCAGGTCCAATCTACAGCACAAGTGTTCTGTGTGAACGTGTCAGAAAATTGTTTCAACTGCCGGCCATCACTAAGCCAACTCCTAGCAGCACAAAAACCAGCACAGCTGTGCCGCAACCGGATCCGGATTCAGAAAGCTTTGCAAAGCGTTCGGGATCCTGTTTCTGAAGCTCCGGAATCAACTCATCAACAAAGTCCTGGGCTTCCTTAAGACGTTTGCCGGTGGCGGCGCAGTAGATCTTGATTGCCTGAATTTTCTCGCCTCGGGCAAGAGCCTCAGTCATCTGTTTGACCATTTCCGGATCTGGTTGCTCATCAGCCACAGCAGCTCTCCCATGTTTGGAGGTTCACGTTTTTTGTATGAATGGCCTGGTCAATGTGTTGGCTGACATTTAAGACTAGTCGATCGCAGCAGGTCTTTTTCAGTAATGTAGAAGCGGCGATGTTTGTTGTTCGGACAACAAAAGTTGTTTGATCAAAACGGTATGGGGTAACTTGATGGCGAATCGATTTCCACGCCCGGAGGTCCATCAAAATGTTGTTCGACGAACCGGTCCCATGCGTCACGAGTTTTTTTCGAGACGAGGTGTGCCATGCCGGATTCACATTTTTCGCAGACTATGAAGGGAGTCTGTCCAACAGGCGTGACCTGCACAACCATTTCAACATCGCGACACAACCCGGCCAGCGAATAGCGGTTGCACTTGCTACGTTCGGTGCCGCACATCAGACAGGCATCCAGACACCGCTGCAGCATCGCGTCGCCTTCTTCCGGGTCACGAACTTCTGAGACTTCAATCAGGTGAGTGCCTGCGGTGTTCGGCAGGTACTCTTCCGCTCGTTTTTGAAAACAGCGCGCCATGTGTTCGGTTATGTTCTTCTTGGTTTCCGCCGACATTTCTTCCGCTTGTTTTTCCCGACAGCGATTGCAGACAGCCATTTCCATCACAGCCTCATCGGCCACGATGCGTTTTTGGATGACGTGCAGATCACATTCAATCAGCGGCACTTCGCAACTGAGACATTTTTGAAACGGCTGACCTGAATACTCAGACCAAAACAGTTTAGGGATGGCGCCGAAGTACACACCGAAAAAAGACATAGCATAAAACTCGCTGTAAAAAATGACGGCAACTCGGTTGGGCAGTATGACGTGCCTGAGACCGTGCTGTTTGGAGAGCGGCTGGAATTATTGACACTCCCACATGATTACGGCAATCGTAATGGGACCAATTTGAATGTTGCGTGTTGTGACGATTCACTTTCTGTGCTGCGTTCGCACCTTATCGTCCCGCATGCCGCCCGTTATTCTGCGGAATGCAACCATCTGGTAAGTCGGATTTGTTTTGTCCTCCTAAAGCCGCACGCGTTATACCGAAATCGTCAAAAACACGTTGGTAAGTCGTTTTTTTCGCGGTTTGAAGTGTTGAAACCGCAGCTAAATAGCCGGCGAACCGTGGCTTTTTGCCTTTCGGTTTGACGATAACAATTTGGCAGCGGTAGAATTCGTGCCTAGCGCATTGAGACATTTCCACCCAAGGGGATCTTCCCCAAGTCTGCAAAATTCTGAGCGGGCCGACAAATCATGAAGAATGAAATCCTGAACTTTCTGGCACCGGTACGCAGTCGGTTGCGGGTTCGATCGGTTATTTCGCTGTTGGCCATCGGTGCAACTGCAGGTGGAGTTGCAGGTGTGCTGTTTGCCGTCGCAAAATCAGCATTCGGATACTCGTTGGAAGTGACGCAGTTGTTAGCCATCGTGTTTGGCTGCACTGCGATCGCCGGAATTGTTGGTCTGCTTTTAAAGCGACCGTGGACAGAAGCCGCTGCCGTTGTTGATTCTTATTACAAACTGAAAGACCGGACTGCTACGGCGCTGGAATTTGCCACGCAATCTGAAACGTCGGCATTGAAAGAACTGCAGATGCAGGATGCCACGGGACACCTGCAAACAGTGGATCCCAAGGCCGTTGTGCCGTACAAGGCTCCGCGACAATTGGCGTGGGCGTGTTTGTCTGTTGCGGCAGCATGTCTGGCTTTGCTGTTGCCAACTCGAAGCAGCAACGCACAGGCTGAAATAGCTAACACAGAAGGCATCGTGGAAGCGGCTGGCGAAATTCAGCAGCAGCTGCAGCAGATGGCAGAACTTGCCGAAGAATCCGACATCGAAGAACTGAAAGATCTGGTTACTGAACTGAAGAAGGACCTGAAAGAACTTGAACAGCCGGAAACGGACGTGCGTGAATCGTTGGAAACCATTTCTGAGATGCAGCAGAAGATGCAGGAGATGGTGGCTCAAATGAACATCGCGGGCATGGACGCTCAACTCAGCGCCGTTGCCGAAGCGATGTCTGGTGCTCAGGCCTTTAAAGCCGCCGCCGAACAATTGAAAAAAGAAGACCTCGAAAAGGCAGCGGAAGCACTGGAGGACGTTAAACCGGAAAACATGGATCGTACGGAGTCACGTCCAACCAGTGAAAAACTGGCTCAGGCTGCTGCGTCCGCCAAGAAAAAAGGGCTGGGGAAGCTTAGCGAAACGCTCGCACAACTTTCCGAATCCGTAAAAACGGGCGACAGCAAAGGTACTTGCGAAAACTGTGACAAGCTGGCAATGGCCCTGAAAAAACACAGTCTGACCAAAAGTATGTGCAATATGCTCAACAGCAAATGCGACAAGCTTGGCGAATGCAAAAAACTGTGTTCAGGTAACTGCAACAAAGATGGAAGTGGGCAAGCCGGCGGTAAGGGCCTCAATCTTGCTCAGGGCCAGTCCAACAAAAAGAGCGACAGTCCCAGCCAGAAGGCGGGCGCTAAATCTGCCGGCAACATCGACGGTGAAAAAACTCGACTGGACAGTCAACGCCAGATGGCGAACCTGACCGGCCAAATGGGGGAAGGTGGAGATTCAGAATTCGAAACTACCACTTCGCCGGAAGCTCAGGAACAGGCAACTCGTCGAGCCAAAGATGCATTCTCGAAGTACCAGAAGATGTCGGAAGCGGTTCTGGATTCAGAACCCATTCCTCTGGGACATCGTCAGACGATTCGAAAGTACTTCGAATTGATCCGACCATCTGGCGACGAAGACAAAGCTTTGTCGGCCGGAGATTCCGGCGAATAATTGCGACCTGCGATTAAGTTGGAAGCCATAAGAAAAACTAAAACACCCGCCCTGCTGCAGGTCGGGTGTTGTTTTTTTTGACAGTCAGTCAGTCAGTCAGTCAGTCAGTCAGTCAGTCAGTCAGTCAGTCAGTCAGTTCAAAATTCATCGACTGCAAACACAGTCAAGGCTCGAGCACCATGAGCTCCGATCACCAGAGACTGTTCAATGTCGGCGGTTTTGGACGGGCCGGAAATAAACCCTGCAAAGGCGTGCTGGCCAACTTTGATGCGGCCATAAGCTTCATGCATGTTATCCACAATAACTGTCGGCATCACAATCACAAGCCGTTGAGGAATGAAGTACAGCACTCGATGCTTCAGCGTGTCGTCCGTCACCCAGATCGCTCCGTTTTCAGCAACACCGAAGTGACCGTGTAGCACAGCGTAGTCGACGTTTTCAAGGTCGTGCGGATCTTCAATGGTGGTGATATCGACTGTCGAATCGCCGATGCCGTCGACTTCAGAAATTCGCACGGCTGCGTTTTGCCATTCGTCGATGCCAAGCAGATGCTGATGTGCTTCGTCGCGAGTTTTCACGCGATGACAAACGCCCCCGACCGCTTCCAGTACTTCGCAGAAGCGAGCAAACGGATCTTCAAAGGTCTGCCACGGTCCTGTCACAGGAAGATCAGGCAGTGGTGACGATTCCGGCAAGGCGGCTCGCAGATTTGCCAGAACTTTTTCGCGAGTAGTTTGTGTCATGATGGTCCTCGCGAATTCTTTTTATGTTCAGCGTATTGATCTCGAAACGACTGCATTGGCGGTTCCGGCAGTTCCCGTTGTTTGCCCCAGCCGTTTAGTGGGTTGTAGACGGCGAATCGTGGCATCCATCGCAAGGCTGTTCGAGCCGCGGTGCCAGCCGTCGTGAACATCCAGGTGCTCGACAGCAGCCCTGAAAGAAACTTCATCGACAGCTTCTTGGACATCCCCAGCAGTTTTTTGCGGTCAAGAAATCCTCGCATCGCCAGCAACTGGTGGTGCAGGTCGATTTTAACAGGGCATACGTCTGTACAGGACCCGCACAGGGTACAGGCGAATGGAAGCGACGCGTGTTTTTCCGGAGTCTGCAGCGGCGTCAGAATAGAACCAATTGGTCCGGGAACGGTCGATTCATAACTATGACCGCCGCTGCGACGGTACACCGGACAGGTGTTCATGCACGCTCCGCAACGTATGCAGCCCAGGCTTCTACGGAACTCGGGTTTAGCCAGAATTCCACTGCGGCCGTTGTCGACCAGAATCATGTGCAACTCACTGCCTTCTCGCGGGCCGTGAAAATGCGACGAGTAGGTTGTGATCGGCTGACCGGTGGCCGATCGAGCCAGCAGGCGCAGGAAGACGGCCAGGTCGGATGCTCGAGGAATAAGTTTCTCGATGCCCATGCACGCGATGTGCAGTTTAGGCAGAGATACTCCCAGGTCGGCATTCCCTTCGTTTGTGCACACGACAAAACCGCCGGTTTCTGCGATCGCAAAGTTAACGCCCGTGATGCCCGCATCGGCCGTACAAAATCGTTCTCGCAAATGTCCTCGAGCCGCCTCGGTCAGGTACTTCGGGTCAGAAACTCCTTTTTCTGTGCCAAGATGCTCATGAAAACATTCGCCCACTTCTTCTTTGCGGATGTGAATGGCTGGCAACACGATGTGGCTGGGCGTTTCTTCTCGCAGTTGAACAATGCGCTCACCAAGATCGGTGTCGACAACTTCGTAGCCGTTCTTTTCCAGAAACGGATTCAGGTGGCATTCTTCGGTGAGCATAGATTTGCTCTTCACCACCTTTTTTACGTCATGCTTTTTTAGAATCTCGTGAACGATGCGGTTGTGTTCGTCTCCATCGGCCGCCCAGTGAACATGTACTCCCAGCGTTTTGGCGTTGGCTTCGAACTTTTCCAGATACGTCGGCAATTGCGACATGGTATGGATCTTGATGGCTGACGCATGAGAACGCAGGTCTTCCCACTCCGGCACGCTGGCCGCCATGCGATCGCGTTTTTCACGCACAAACCACAGCGCTTTGTCGTGCCATTGCGCGCGAGGTTTATTGTCTACGAATTTCTGTGCCAGAGTTGGATGCGACATAGTTGGTCTGTTACGGCTTGCGGTATTGGCACGATTGTGGTGTGCGAAATGTTTACGGCAAAGGTCCAGCGATGTTAAACGGCAACGGGCGTTTCCAGAGCTTCAGCCAGAATTTCTGCGAAGTGCATGACTCGAATGTTGTGCTTTTGACGCCTGATAATTCCTTCCAGATGCATCAGGCACGACATGTCTCCAGCGGTCAGTACTTCCGTGCCAGCCGATAGATGATCGTTCACTCGATCTTCCCCCATCATGCAGGATACCGCTTCTTCAGCCACCGCAAACGTACCGCCAAAACCACAACATTCGTCGGTGCGTTGCAGTTTGGAAAACGAAATTCCTTCCAGCCCCGCCAGCAAATCTGTCATCATGCTGGGCCGAGTCTTCATCACCTCTGACGACGGTCCCAATCGAAGTTCTCGCAAACCGTGGCAGCTTTGGTGAATGCCGACATTGGATGCAAAGCGACCCTTGATTTCGCGAACATTCAAAACGTTGACCAGGAATTCAGACAGTTCGTAGGTCCTGTTCCGTACATCGTTCGCCGCCTTGTCTTCGTCTGTGAAAAACGTTTCATAGTGGTTTCGCACCATTGAAACGCAGCTGCCGGATGGGGCCACAATGTAGTCGTAACCCTTAAAGACATCGACGTACTTCATGGCCAAAGGTTTTGCTTCCGGCATGCATCCCGAATTTGCCATTGGCTGACCGCAGCATGTTTGTGCTTTTGGAAATTCGTGTTCCACGCCAAAATGTTCCAGCAGCTTAACCGTGGCCATTCCAACCTGAGGATAAAACTGGTCAACATAGCAGGGAATAAAAAGGGCGACTTTCATCGGGTGACTGGTTTTAGGTAGGAAATCGGAAGGGTGGATGAAGTGCGAGCAGTCTACAGCAATTCACAATGACTCGCGGCCTATTACAGCGATTTTCGTGCTAAGATCACTGGTTCCAACGGGCCAGAAACGAACATGTGTTTTGTCAGTTGCGTTAGTCTAACGATTCGCCGCAGCAGATCCGAATGTCGAGCCAATTGCACGCGGCCATTTTCTTAGCGATCCCCAAATTCAAGACCATTTGCCTTCGACCACCGAGCAACACGTTCTCTGCTGGATTCCGGGTGTTTGAGTTCAAAAGATTCTAATTCAGTGGTTCGGTTCTCACTGCCAAGGTGCGTACCTTCACTTCGTCCACAGTGATTCCGAGGCCGAGACCACTTAACCGGTCCCCTTTCCCGCGAAACTTGATTGTCAGGTTTTCACGCGTGAGCGATTCACGAATAAGAAAACGATCGTAGCTGCCTTCGAGGTACCGGATTCCGGAGATATTGCAGGCGAAATGTCGGCCCGCCGCAGACAGAATTCCGGTTTCCCCAACCTGACAACCCAACTGATAGCCCAAATCGTGCTGTTTCGCCAGCGCTGCAAGGCGGACGCAGTTCACCACGCCACCGCACTTCGATAGCCTCAGGTTAAACAGGTCGCACAGCCCTAAACGAATGGCTGAATATGCGTCTTCCATTGAACACAAAGATTCGTCCAGCATGATTGGCAGCGGTAAGCTGGCACGCACGTCCGCCAGTCCACTGACTTCAGTATGCGGTACGGGTTGCTCAAGACAAGTTGGATTGAATTCAAGCAACGACTGGACTTTCGACGCGACCTGCTCGCAATGCCACGCTTCGTTGGCATCCAATCGGATATCGACATTTCGGCCAACAACACGGCGAACGCGTTGTAAACACTGCCGATCGCTAGTTCCATCCGCACCCACTTTTACCTTGATCGATTTGAACCGGAAGATTCGCATCTGCAACGCCGATCGCCATTGGCGGAGCCCTTCATCGGAAGTCACGACACCGCTGTAAAACACTGTGTCGCATGCTTGCAAAATGTCAGCCGCTTCCGGAAGTGAAGAAATCAAATCGCCCAGCGAACATTGCGATGATCGACAGGCAGCGTCCAGCACGGCGAGTTCGATAGCGCAGCGGACCGAATTACCAAAACACTCGCGAATCTTTTTGCCATCGTCGGCCGGAACATCTGCCAGGTGAAACTCGCTCAATAGGTTGACGGCATCCAACGCAGTAGCGAATTCGGCGTCATAAAGCTGAGCAAACTCTGTTGCCATCAGGTGTCGCCAAACGCTGCCGATAGATTCGCCCGTCACATATGTTCGCGGCAGGCCTTCTCCCCAGCCGACGCTTCCATCGTTCAATTCGCAACGCACAATCAAGGTGTCGTTTTGATGCCGAACATGGGACGCATGACGAATCGGTTTCCGCAGCGCGATAGGCACTTCGAAGGCGGTTAGAGAACGAATTTTCATCAACTGCAATTCACACTTCTATAACGTTTCATGCTGGCTCTTACGTGAACGACGTATTCCGTTTCGTGGTCGCTGCTTCCTGCGAGTCTAAAACAGCTACGTATTTCTATACGTTACTTTAAGGCCGGCCGTGTCCTTGCCCCACTTAGCGAAGTGGGGCATGCTATCCGGTTGGGCATCACATTTCGATTGACTGCCCAAGTTCGCCTTGTCCGCATGATTTTTTCAAACAGCAACGTTTATAAGCACACTGTTGCTGTAAGTGAGTATCGTTTTGAGCCAAAACTCACTTGTCGGGCGTCGTGCCGGTATGACATTGGACGCCCCTGTCGTCAAAACAAAGTTCTGTGCGGGAACGCCGCTTGTGGCTTAATGTTTTGCCGCCGAAAGTACCGCGATTTGCGGCGGGAGATTCCGCGCGAACTGCGGTTGGTCCGTCCTCTGCAGTTGCATCACTGCGATTCAAGATGTACTCAGTACAATTAGGCTGGAAAACTGCTGGCGGTCGCCGCTGTACGAGACGAATTCGGATACAGGCATCTCGTTGGTGATTGTGACGGTAGTTATTGGGCAGTACACTTTCCCCGGAACCTGATCGCAGCGTGTTCAGTCTTCCGGCGACAACTCGATACTGGCGGGTGGATTGAAAGCAGGAGTCGATCGGTGGCAAACTATTGGATTCGTAATCGAGGCCGAGTGCAGGGGCCATACACCGCTGATCAGATTCAGGGATTGCAGCGTCGTGGCCGATTCAGCCGCCTTTTCCACGTTTCCGAAGACAATAAAAGTTGGCATCCCGCTGAAGATTTTCCGGAACTATTCGAAGGCCGCCGCCGAGGTCGCTCGAACAAAAGCAATGACGATGAATTTGATGAAACGCCGTTCAGCAGCGGCGGTTCTGCTTTTGACGATGATGACGATGCGCCGCCAACTCGCGGGGCGGCCAGCAAACGTAAAGTGAAGGCTAAGAAGCGTCCTGTCGATGAGGAAGACAACGACGACGATGATGATGCTGACTGGGAAGACGATGAGAATTGGGAAGATGATGATGCTGGCCTACTTACCGGCGTAGTCGACTGGGTCGAAGCGAATGTCAAGCTTCTGGCCGGTTTGCTTGTTGTCGTGTTACTGGGGCTCGGCTGGTTTGTCTTTTTCCGCGAAGACTGGACGCAGGATACGGCTGACTTTGAACAGCTGCTGAGCGTAAACACTCGTGTCGGCACTGCCAGTCAAATGGGCAGTACAGCGGACGCATGGGTGACTATGCAGGAACAGACACAAGCTGATCTGGCCCCGATGGTTGCTCGACTGAACAAAGTGGCGTCGTCGCAGGACCACGTGAAACAGGAACTTCTGTTTATTGCTCGGGACGACATTCCGCAGATGTTTAAGGAACTGCCCAACGGGATCGACAGTGCCAGTAAGCGAGTTCTGAAGCGACTTGGCTTGATTGACGAAATGATCAATAACAAGCAACGACATAGCGATGAATCTGTCCTGCCCATGATGTCAAACATGCAGGCTCAGCAGCCGAATTCCAACAACAATCAGCCACCGCCTGCCGCCGCCCCGAACGCTGGTTACGGAAATTCAGCACCCGGTTTCGGGCCGGGCGGACCGAATTCCAGCCAGCCTGGGAATTCCAATTCGGGCGGTGATCAACCTGTCGGCGCGCCGCCGGGCAATAATACAAATCAGCTGCAGAATTTTCAGCCGGGTGGTTCGCAGCCGAAAGACAACACCGACTAAGCGTTGCCGGGGCGTATATTTTCAGCGGGCCGGAAGATACCGCTAACGGCAGATGCGATCGCCGGTAATCTGGCAATTGCAAATTGGATACTTGATAGACAATCGGCGTGCTTTGCGGTCCACTTACATTATGGAATGGGAAACTCTACTACCAACGATTCAAAATCCGCCGACCGCTTTCATGCCGGTGTTGGATTCCGCATTTTTTCGTGCCGAGCCCGAAGATTTTGACGTTGAGGAAATTCCAACCTATCTCCCCGACGGTGCGGGAGAGCACATCTATCTGTGGATTGAAAAACGCAACGTCGCAGCTGGCGATTTGATTTCACGACTGTCGCGGTCGCTGAATGTGAATTCCCGCGACATCGGAGTGGCGGGGCAGAAGGATCGTCGAGCCGTCACGCGGCAGTTTATTTCCGTGCCGCGCAGTTGCCTGCCGCTGCTTTCACGAATTGATACAGATGGGATCCGTCTGCTGTCCGTTTCAGCTCACAATAACAAGCTCAGGACAGGACATCTGGAAGGCAACCGTTTTCGCATCGTGCTGCGTCCCGCCGACAATCAGACATTCGATGATGAAACAGTTCGGAAAGTGTCTGATCGTCTTATTGAACTTTCCACTAAAGGTTTTCCAAATTTCTTCGGCCCGCAACGCTTTGGTCATAATGGCAGCAGCATTCGTGATGGCATCGCTTTGCTGAAGGGCGAACTATCGGTTAAACGCTGGTCGCATCACAAACGCCGGTTTATGACAAAGATGGTATCCAGTGCCATCCAGTCGGCTGTGTTCAATCTGGTGGTTGCTCATAGATTACAAAGTTCGCCGCAAGACGTGTTTGTTTCCGGAGACGTTGTTTGCCGTCGCGATGGCATCCGTCCTCACTTGCTGGAAGAATCATCAGAAACCGACATTAGCCAATTGGTGCCGATGGGCCCGATGCCAGGACCCAAAATGGTGAAGGCGCTGTCTGAAGCTTTGCAAATCGAAACCGATGCTCTTGAACAGCTTGGCCTGACAGCCACCCAGTTTGAAGATTCACGAAAGCTGACTCCGGGAACACGTCGGAAGATGTTCGAGTATCCGAAGTCTGCGGCGGCAGCAAAGTCCGAAGACGGGGCGATGGTTGTGGAGTTTGAATTGCCTTCCGGAAGTTTTGCCACCGTGCTGCTGGCAGAAATAGTGAAGGAACTTCGCTAACCCGAAGGTACACGCCAAACCAGCGTTAATTGTCACGCTGCGATTACTTAGAAACGTCTGGCGATACGCCCGCGCGGACGTGGTGGTTGCAACTGTAGAATTTACTCGGTTTGGTCGCCAGTCCCCAACAAACGTGTCCATTGGTATCTCGGAAACGTCGCGTCGCCCCGTTTTTTGCACACAAGTAACCGAATACTGTACAGTCGCGCAGCGTCAGTAAGTGAGATACATGCGTTTGCGGGACGCGCTTGCTGGTGCGGCGTACATCTTCAAAGAAGCTGTATGAAACACTAAGTGGCAGTGGCCCAAATGTCCGGCAGTGCGACGCGGCCCGAGTTTGTTGCTATCATTGAAAGCGGTCAACTGGCCTATGGCGATACGGTTAGATGGATTCAGGCTCGGGATGGTTTCATGCATACACTGTTGATTCTGGCAACAGGGCTGGTGATTGTTGTTGGTGGCATTCTGGCGTTTCGGTTGCACGCGTTTGTGGCACTGGTGCTGGCCGGAATCACGGTCGCATTGCTGACGCCATCTCAACTTGTGATTCGATCCATGCAGTTGGAAGCCAAGGTCAGCAAGCTTTCGATAGATTCTGAAGCTGGTCTAATTCTGGCGGCTGTTCCCATTGAAAAGTGGCAATCACATATCGTCGCACTTGACCGACAGGACGGCCTGGCACTTTCCAGTGTGGGCCGGTTAATTGAGCAGCGACCACTTGCTGACTGGAAGGGCGAACTTCAGGCAGCCAGGTCCAGTGCCGACGATTCAGGCAGCCAAAGCCCTAAAGTTCCGCTGGGCTATTGCTATCGATTTGCATTTGACGGAACCTCAAATGTGGCTGTGTCTTCACAGAAAGATAGGATCGATACCAGCGAGCGGTTGGTGGTACTGAAGCAAAAAGAATTCGATACGGCCGGGGCCGATGGCAGCAAACCGTTTATGAATCGATTAACGGTTGCTTTGGGTTCTTATTGCGGAAGCCTGGCGATTCTGATTGTATCAGCATCCATTATCGGCCGGTGCCTTCTTGAAAGCGGAGCGGCCGACCGCATTGTTCGCTCGGCCCTTAACACGGTCGGCGAAAAGAATGCTCCGGCAGCGTTTGTGATTAGTGGCTTCACTTTAAGCATACCTGTATTTTTCGATACCGTTTTCTACCTGATGATTCCTTTGGGGAAAGCGCTGCGGTTGCGAACTGGCGGCAACTATCTTTTGTACGTACTGTCGATTGTTGCCGGTGGCACGATGGCTCATTCTTTGGTGCCACCCACTCCGGGACCGCTGTTTATCGCCGAGGCTTTTGGCGTGTCGATCGGATCAATGATTCTGGGAGGCACACTTGTTGGCCTGTTTAGTGCGTCTGTCGGCATGCTTTACGCCGTGTGGGTGAACCGGCATTTCGAACTGGCTCTGCCTGCCGACACAGAGGATCTGACTTCAGCGGCCGTTGCAGATAGTGCCGGTGAAACGAGAATTCAGTCTTCACCGTCGTTGTTGATGTCTTTGGTGCCCATTCTTCTGCCGGTTGTTTTGATTACTCTGGGAGGACTGGTTACCGAACACAAATCTGATGATGCCGTCATTGAGACTCAATGGTCGCTGCCCGGAATCCAGATACCAGAAAAGCTTGCCACTGCCCTGATTGCAACCAGCGAGAAAAACCTGGCATTGTTGCTGTCCGCGATGGTCGCCGTGGGGGTGTATGTTCGAGTGAAACGGCCGACCAAAGAAGTATTCGCGCAGGCAATGCAAAATGCCGTTTCCAGTGCCGGGACAATTATACTTGTTACGGCGGCGGGAGGTGCTTTTGGTCGCATGATGCGGCAGACAAATGTCGCTGAACTTCTTCAGGACCTTCCAGGAACGTCGCCAGTCATGGTGGTTGTCGCTGCGTTTCTTGTAACGACCGCCGTCCGGACAGCACAGGGGTCGGCAACTGTTGCAATGATGACGGCCGCCGGAATTTTCGGGGGCCTTGTGGCCAGCGGCGCTGCTGGAGTTGATCCGCTGTATGTTGCTCTGGCCGTTGGCTGCGGTTCCAAACCAATTGCATGGATGAACGACAGTGGCTTTTGGGTCATCACGCGAATGAGCGGTATGACGGAAAAAGAAGGCCTGAAGTATGTGACTCCCATGACCGCGCTGGCCGGATTAACCGGACTCGGCGCTGTAATTGTGGGTGTGATACTGTTTCCGTAATTGGTTGCTGCAAACCCGTGCGTGACGATTTCGCGGCTTGTCGATTTGTCGCCGAGGAATCTTCTTCAGGCGTCTGCTGAGTTCTCGGCGCGGCGCAAGCGGCAATGGCGGCTGGTCGATTAACGCAGTCGTCCTGCTATTTGTTGAGGATCAGCCGCCCGTTGCGAGTCTTCCGCAGTCGGTATTCAAGGCCTTGATGTTCGATGATCACTTCGTTGCGTCCGTCCGACAGTGTTCCAAAAGACACTGTTTTGGGCGGCGTCGCCGCAACAGTCTCGGACAATTTTGGTGTAGGTATTTGGGGGGAATTCATCGGTTGACTACCCTTTGGCAAGTCATGGGGATCGCAAAAGCAGGGCGCATAAATGCTGATTCAGCAGCGGCTGGCAGATTGTAGTGCGACTGAGTCTCAGTGTCAAACCTGTATTGTGAGGTTCCGGTAACGGTGGGTTGTCGGTCATTTGATCGCATAACAGTTCAAAAGCGATAGTATTGCAGCTGAAATCGATAATGACTTTCCTACCTACGGCCATCTTTTGCAAGCCGTCGGTCCTGTGCGTCTAACATCGCAGCAATCCGGGCGTTCGAAAATTAAGGAGCATTTTTATGACGTTGTTCACAAGACGAATCGCACTGAAAGTATTTGGCGCCGGTTCGGGCATGTTATCTGCCGGCTCTCTGTCTTCTTCCGAATCGTTCAGCGCTGAAGCCCATCAGGCGAATCAAAAGACACCGCAGTTCAAAAGCAATTGGAGCACGTCCAATGACCGAGTCTGGCTGGGCGAACACTTCTGGGCAAATCCCATGGAAGACTGGCGCGTCATCGCCGGAGCGGCGGAGTGCATTGCGACGGGTGGTGCTCGCAACATTCAGTTGATTACTCATCAGCTGACAGACAGCGGGGGCGATTTTGAAATGACCGTCGATATCAAGCAGGTCGAAGTGCGAAAAGAAGATGGAGGCGCTGGTTTTCGGATTGGCGTCAAAAGTGAACTGAACGAATATCGCAGCAACACTTTTGCATCAGGTGGCATCATTGCGGGCGTCATTGGTGGCAAGCTGCAACTCGGACGAAAGACGATCGGATTGTCTGCGGGCGATGCCGGTACAGCGTTGCGATTGCAGGGAACCGGTTCCGGTGAGAAATTTAGTCTGACTTTGATTTCTGAAGACGCTAACGGAAAAGGTCTGTCCAGAATCAGCAACGAATTTCCGAAAGCCGCGGTACTTGGCAACGTCGCGTTGGTGAACAACTTTGAATCCAGCCTGAAGAAAGGCGTGGGCTCTCGTTACCGATTCACAAACTGGACCGTTGATGGAAATGCGTTCACTGTCAATGACAATCGACAGTTCGGCCCGATTTTATGGTCGATGTACACGCTGAGTGATTCACGTGGCGACGAGGGCTTCGTGTTAACTATTTCAGCGTTGACTCCCCCCCTTGGCAAAGACGACCAGGACAGCGTTGAACTGCAGATTGAAGAAGACGCAAAGTGGAAGTCGTTTGGTTCTGCAAAACTGGACACAGATGCCTGGGTGGCGACGTTGCGAATTCCAAACTGGAACGAAAAGACCGAGCACAATTATCGACTCGTCTATCGGGAACAGCGGAAGGACCAACAGGTAAAAGAATCTACCTGGGGAGGTCGAATTAAAACTAATCCAACTGGCCGACCATTGCGATTGGGCGCACTAACGTGCCAGAATCACTATGGCTTTCCGTACGAACCAGTCGCCAATAATCTGGTGAAGCTGGATCCGGATCTGCTGTACTTTTCCGGCGATCAGATTTACGAAAGCCACGGTGGTTTCGGCATGATTCGCGATCCTGCCGAACCAGCCATTCTGAACTACCTTCGTAAGTTCTATATGTTTGGCTGGGCTTTTCGAGAAGCATTAAAGGACAGTCCAACGGTCTGCCTCCCTGACGATCACGATGTTTTTCAGGGTAATATCTGGGGCGAAGGAGGCGCCGCTATGCAGGGAATTGACAACGGAGCGTCTTCGAAGGGCGGCTACCGCGAGCCAGCCAGAATGGTCAACGTCGTTCACAAAACCTGTGCGGCTCATCATCCGGACTATTTCGATCCGACACCATGCGAACAGAACATCAGTGTCTACTACGGTGACATGGTGTATGGGGACGTCAGTTTTGCCATACTGGGAGATCGGCAGTTCAAAAGCGGACCGGAACGAGTCGAAACGGGCAGTGGGCGCGCCGACCATGTTCGCGATATTAACGTCGATACCAGCGTGCTTGATAAACCGGGCCTGATTCTATTGGGCGATCGACAGGAAACATTTCTTGAGCACTGGGTAAACGACTGGCGAGGGCATACGATGAAGGTGCTATTGAGCCAGACAGTGTTTGCAGCAGTTGCCACGCATCATGGCGGGTACAACGGCTACCTGAAGGCAGATCTTGATTCCGGTGGATGGCCCCAGACGGCTCGTGATAATGCCATCAGGATTGTTAACAAAGGTTTGCCACTGCATATCAACGGCGATCAGCATTTGACAACACTGTGCCAGTACGGAATCGACGCGCAGCGTGACAGTTGCTGGAGTTTTTGCACACCCGCGATTTCCGCCGGATATCCTCGATGGTGGCGGCCGGATGAAGTCGGCATGCCACATGAAAATCGTCCGCAGCATGGACTGTCGGATACTGGCGAATACCTTGACGGGTTTGGGAATAGGGTTTACGTGTTTGCCGTTGGAAATCCGGAAGTCGGAACGGCAAAAAATCGATACGAACTGGCTCATCAGAAGGGCAGTGGTTTTGGCTTAGTGACCATCGATACCGAAGCGAAAACGTACACTCTTGATTCGTTTCGGTTTCTTGTGGATCCCACAGACGGTAAGTCAGGAAATCAGTTTCCGGGGTGGCCAGTGACTTTGCACCAAAAAGAAAACGGCGGCGACAATGTGCTTGGCTGACATCTTGCTTGGCTGACAAGATGCTTAGCAAACAGTGTGCTTAGCAAACAGTGTGCTTAGCAGCGGCCCCAAATCCGGTCCCGCGAACTGTTCAATACAAGCACGACGCGGAAGCGATTGAATCTTGCCATGGCTGGATTCACTTGCTCGCGTTGCCTGTTGGTAAATATGCGACGATTACATATGCCTGTCGGTATTTATGCAAAACTGAACAGCACTCACTAACAGCCGGTCGTTTTGTCGTTGCTGTTTCTGCGATGGGGTTGTTTCACTTGAATTATTCGACGTTATTGGGATCCCTATTACCGAAACTTGCCGCCGTTTGCTTTAGTTTGAAGTTGTAGCATTGGACTAACAAGTCCGGATATCAGACAGTGGTGATTAGTGGTCAGGCGGCTTACAGGCCAACACATTTAAACAAACAAACACGCGTGAGGAATTACGACATGTTGAATAGGCATTCATTTCGGTTGGGATTTACATTTGCAGTAGGCGTTTTGCTGAGTGGCTGCGCAGATTCGACTGTGGACTCTGCAGCAAAGGCTCCCGATGCGGAGAACGAGAATCGACCGGCAATGGAAGCGTCGGAAGGACCGGTACTGAAGGAAGCTCCTGAAATCGCAGATGCGGCTTCTGTTGTCGTGGCGGCGGAACCTTTCGGGCCAGGTTCTCTTGCTCCGCCGATCGTCATTGCGAAGTGGGTAAAGGGTGAACCGGTTGAATCGTTCAGCAGCGGCAAGGTTTATGTTGTTGAATTCTGGGCCACATGGTGCGGACCATGTTTGCGTAGTATGCCCCATATGGCGTCTCTGCAAAAAGAGTATGGCGACAAGGTCACTTTTATTGGAGTGTCTGACGAAGACGAACAGACCGTTGAAAGTTTCATGAAACGCGAGTCCCAGGAAGGCGGCACCTGGTCTGAAGTGTTGACGTACACAATTGCTTTGGACGACGAGGCGCAAACGAACGCGGCCTATATGAAGGCGGCCAATCAGGGAGGCATTCCCTGTGCGTTTGTGGTTGGTAAAACCGGCAATGTCGAATGGATTGGACACCCTATGTCTATGGATGAGCCTCTGGAGCAGATTGTCAGCGGATCCTGGGATTCTGCCGGAGCTCGAAAGCAATTCATTCTTGAGACAGAAACTGAACGCATATTGAATGAGTACATGCCGCGACTGGCAGGCGCTGCTAATTCAGGCGATTTTGCAACGGCTGTAGTGGTCTGTGATGAGATCCTTGAAAAACAGCCGGGCAATGCTCGAATCAACCAGATTCGTATGAGCATGTTAATCCAGGGAAATATGATAAAGGAACTTAACGAAACGGCTGCCCGGCAGGTTGATGAAAATTTTGATAACTCATTCGTCCTGAACCAGGTTGCATGGATTCTGGCGGACGGAGTTCAAGGCGACGAGCGTGATTTGAATCTTGCATTGAAAGCCGCAATGCGAGCGTCTGAACTATCAAAGCATGAAGACGCCTCGGTTTTGGACACACTTGCTCGGGTATTTTACGAACAGGGCAACCTTCCCGAGGCCATTGAATGGCAAAAGAAAGCCACTGAAGCCGATAGCAGTATGAAGCAGTTGAGCGAGACATTGGCCAAATACGAAGCCGAAGCCAATCCTTCGAAGGCTGAAGAAAAGCCAGCCGAAAAAACGCCGGCAGCCAAATCAGCGAAGCCAGACGAGTCGCCGCAGGAAGAACCGGTGAAGACGGAAGAACCTGCTGCTGACACGACAGGTGAAGCAAAGTCTGAGTAACCATTGTTGATGGCTGTGAAGACTGCAATCTACAAGAGGTGGCTTAACCAGGCCGCCTCTTTTTTCTTACGCTGAAAGCGTTTGTTAAGCCTGTTTTCCAAAATTCAAGAGCCGTTGGAACGTCGCAGCGAACGACCTTTTGTATGCTGCCACGAGGCCACGATGGTTGTCATTGTTAATCACGATTATACGAAAATGGGAATTGGATAAAACGCCACATACGATCGAAACGGCGTTCATGGAAAGGCGTGAAACAATTCGCTGCGGGGTTCTATTCGTGCTCTGCAGTAACAGTCGCTGCCCTTGAATGACCGCGACGCGCTGCCCGGAAAAAGGGGCAATCGATTCCATTTTCTGACCAGATACAGGCTGAATGAGGCCACTGGCCAGGCCTAAATTCACAACTCATACACCACACGAACAGCAGTTGCGTCAGGTTGCTGTAGTCACTGGAATTTCCAGCTAACTGCCTTCCGGGCTTCTGTGTTGCTTTTGTTTGATTAGACGTCTAAGCCCATCATTCGCATCAATTCGATGGCGTTGCTTCTTTGAACGACGCCTTCGCGAAGCTTGTAGTCGAACGACATCTGACCGTTTTCCACTTGATCCTCAAAGTGCATATTGACGGCTTTGCCATCCATAGATTCAACAATTTCGGTCAACGACAGATCGTGAGTCGTGACGATTCCCAGGGCGTGTCGGTCGACAAGAGAACGAATCACAGCTTCGGCTCCACGACGACGGTCATGTGAGTTTGTTCCGCTTAGGATTTCGTCGAGCAGGAACAAGACCGGACGTTCTTTCGCTGCGAGGTCAACAACCGCTTTCAATCGCTGCACGACGGAAAAAAACAGCGAACGACCTTCCTGTAGTGAATCGCTGACTCGCATGGCCGTTGCCAGTTGGAACGGATATGCTGTCAGTGATTGAGCTCGAACGCGTCCTCCGCAATACGCCAGCACCAGGTTGATGCCCATAGAACGCAGCAAAGTACTTTTGCCGGACATGTTTGAGCCACTAATCAGCATCAATGGCTGCGACGATGTCAGCGTCACATCGTTGCAAATGCATTCGGACGCCGTCAGCAGTGGATGGCCGATTCCTGTCGCCGTGTATTCTACGCTGCTTTCAGAAATTTCCGCTCGGCAGTAGCCTTCCTGTTCATAGTTGAAGGCGGCGATGCTGTTAAGCACTTCCAGAGTTGTGATAGTGTCGATCCATTCAGTTACGCGTGAGCCGTAGTTTTGGCGCCATCGTTCGATGCGATGTGGCAGCAGCAGGAAGAGTCCGAACATCCACGCCAAAGGCATGAAGAACTGATTTCTAAGTGCGTTGTTGAGCCATTGAATCTGGCTGCTAAGTTCTGAAATTCGCGATGATGCGATGACCCCGTTGACGCTAAGGCGGTTCTGAAGCTGTTGTAGAGACTTCTCCTGAAACGGAAAAGATTCAAACTGCTGAGTCACTTCGGCCAGTTGTCGAAGAGGTTTGTCGACGGCATCCACATGATCCATGATAGTTTTGATGCGTCGTCGGTTGACGTACACGAACGGGGCCTGCAGCAGCATCATCAGCAGAATTGCCGACGCGCTTAATCCGCTGCCAAACACAAGGATCAGCGTTATAAAAGAAAAAAAGCTCAGTAATCTAGCGCCCCACAACGACCATGCTGGAAATGGTTTGACAGTTTCCGCAAGCCATTCCTGAATCGTATGTTCGGCCGTACCCCAGTCGACGTCGTCATCGATAACGGCCAGGGCTTCTCGAAGGTCAAGCTGGTCGTGCAGCGAATCTGTTTGCCGCTGCCGAAGTTCAATCTGATCGGTGGCCGGGACAGTGGTCAGCCATTCAGCGAGTTTCCGTTTGCCTGGTAAAGTGCGACACAGGTTAAGACGCTGGAACAGCGAACCCGTACCGAACAGGTCCAGATCGGCAGACCATGGATGTTTGGGATCGGCAAAATACTGTCCTGAATCAGATACCTGCTTCCAGTCTCCGGAAAGCCGCGCAAGACTGTTGATGTAAAAATCTCGTGCCGCTCTGGCCCTGTTCATGCGTTGGACGATGGGCGCATGGATTCTCAGGACAGCAACAAACAAAGTGATCGGGGCTGCCAGCCAATACCAGGAAACCGTTTGGTCTCCCAGGCAAATGCAACTGACGCCAATGATTGCCAGAAACGCGACAATCCGAATTCTTGACATCAGTCTGTCGGTGGACTGCAGGTCTGTCGTGCGTTTCTTGAATGATTCAAGTCGCAACCGATATTCCTGCTCAGCACGAGACACGGCAGCGAGGGGGACACTGCCCGAACTGTCCGCTGCCGAAATATTAGTTGATGATGTCAAAACGCCTGTTTCCTTCCGGCGAGCGGCTTTGTTGGTTTTAATGAACTGGGAAATATCGTGTCATTGTCAGCGGCCTGTCCGTCGGCTTCGCTGATTTTTCTGTAAGCGATTTCGCCCCAATACAGTTTTCCGAAGTCAGTCAATAATGCGTTGGCATATTGTAACGCTTCGGGGAAAAGTTTCTGTAGTTGCCCTGTTCTTCTCATGAATCGCAGCACGCTCAGAAGAGTTCGCCCAACGTCCGTTTCGGAGTCGACTCGCATGGCAGATGACCCCGTCCAATTGCTTTGGTCTATCGAACTTAGACGTTTGGGCGACGTATTCGGTTACCCAGACATGTTTTGCAAACGAGCATTCGTTTGTCCTGTCACAGTTGAAAACTAAGCAATTCGAGAACTGAACAATTCACAATTGCACTGATGTCCTTGAAGCTGGCTTTAGAAAGGTTATTCCGGACGTGGTCTCGGTCGGGGTGTTCCCTTTGAACGACCGGTTCCGCCTGGACCTGAGGCAGGCCGAAAAGTACGTTGAACTTCCTCAAGCGATGTTCTGCCTTCGGCCACAAGGCGAATTGCATCTTTCTGCAGTGTTCGCATGCCTTCTTTGGCCATTTGTTCTTTGACGGCCTGTGGGTCAAGACTGTCGCACACAACCGTCTTCATGCCCTCAGTCATTTCGAGCAGTTCGTAGACCGGAGCTCTCCCGTGATACGGAACGCCGTCGCAGTCTTCGCACAACTCTTCGATGGTTGGAGCGTCTTCGTCGTCTTCTGCCGGTGGCGATGGGGCTCGATACAGAACGGACGTTTCCGGTGGCAGCCCCAGTCGCTGCAGCAACTGCGGATTTGGGCGGAAGGCCTGCTTGCAGTCATCGCATAACAAACGAATCAGCTTTTGAGTAACGATACACTGCACATGTTTGGCCACCTGGTCTTTGCCAACCCAGGCGATTAATTTCTGAATCGCTTCAAAGGCAGTGTTTGCAGGAATCTCAGCCACAAAGCAAACTCGATCAGCGAAATTAAACATGGTCTGAACGATGGCAGGGTCGGTCAGTGGATTCATGTAGATCAGATCTGCTTCGCGACGAATCATTCGGTCGAAGCTCATGTCCAGATCGTGACCCTCTTCAGGTTTGAAATCAGTAACGTTGGTAAGTTCCTTACCGCCGGTATCGGCCATGCTGAACACGGAATAAAGGTAGGGGTCGACACTATGCAACGCGGTGATACTTAGTGAAGTGACTCCACTTTCCGGTGGACCGCATGCCAGGATGATTCCCTTGGAATGTTCGGTAAAGCTTCTCAATTGTTTTGCGAGATCAGCCGGCATGCCCGCAATGCTGGCCTTCAGGTAACTAATCTTGGGATTCTCGACCAGAATCTTTAGTTTCTCGACGCCCGGCTGCAGAGGCGTTGACGTGACCAGCAGGTGAAACCTAGTGCCTTCAAATTCAGCACTGATACCTCCCGATTGCTGCGCCGCCCGTTCCTGTGGATTTAGACCAGCCAGAACCTTAAGCATTTGGATCATGGCCATTCCGCGCTGACCAGGCATGGCGCCGGCAGGATAAGGAATGCCATCAATTACAAATCGAATCACGACTCGCCCGGATGCGGGTTCGAGCAGAATTGTGTGAGCTCGCCGACCGAGAGCGTTGGATACCATTCGCTTCACGGGCACCAGTGCAGCCTTCACCAATCTGGCGTTCTGCTTCAAATCTGTTTCACGACCGTACATCGGTCCCTGAAACAGAACCTGTTCGGCATTTTCCAGTTCTTCTTCTTCGTTTTCTTCTTCGTCGCGCCCCACAACTCAAACCTTTCCTGCAGAAATGCAATTCATTCTGCTTGTCAAAGTCCTGCGATTACCGACAGCCGAAAGCTCTACTGCCAGCATCAAATGTCTTGTTTTTGCGGTCGCATTGTTATGCACAAACCAACCAATAACCAGAGTCACGAAGCTCGGCAGACCGATTTGCCCCGGTTTTCGCCCACCGCAGAGTCACAACAGCATGTGAATTACGAATTCTTGGGACCTTGTCCTGTTGTGGTTCAGCTTTTCACCTGCGAACCACTGTTTATGCTCCGCGCATCACAGATTTAATACTGCCGTGGCAGAACCGGCGTCGTTCAAAAAGAAAAGCCGCCATCGCCGGAATTCCGGTGCTGGCGGCCTGATTGAATTGACAACGCCTTAGCGCGTTCTGGAACGCAAAGGCGATCGAAACGCCTGCACTACTTTGCTTCGACCTTGGCTACTGTCGCAGGAAGTTCCTTGATTCTAATGTTTCGGAACTCGACTGGGTCGTTATGTCCGGCGAAGCCAAAGAAGCCACTGGTGCGATCCTTGCCTGGGTGAGGACGTTCGGCCATAAAGTCGGTGACTTTGGAAAGGTCAGCATTCAGGATTACGCTGCCATTCAGTTCCACTTTAATGGTGCTGCCAGCGACGGTGACTTCCTGGAAATTCCACTCACCCGTTTCTCGCAGGTAGCCACGATGAGCCGCCGCCATTCCGTAGGCAGATCCGTGATACTGTCGATCATCCAGCTTGCCCGCGTATTTTTCGTGTTCTGAATCAAGTACCTGCAGTTCGCACATTCCAGAGTAAGCTACGTCGCCATCGCCAGAACTCCGAAGGGCCAGGCCGTTGTTTCCGCCCGGAGGCAGTTTGAATTCGACTCGAGCAATAAAGTTACCGTATTCCTTTTCTGCCAGCAAAAGTCCGCCGTGACCTGCCTTGCAGCGGATGGCCCCATCGACAACTTCATAATTGTCAACGCTGCCCGTCCAGCCGGTAAGATCTGTGCCATTGAACAACGCCTGGAACTCCTTGCCCTGATGAGCACTCAGCAGACTGTTAGCTTCTTCTGGAGCGATCTCGCGAACAAAAATATTTCTCCAGCGAATTTCACCGCCATGAGTCTGAAGTTCAACGGGGCCTTTGGCAAAGAGTGGCGATTTTCTATCCCAATAGTTTTCCATGATGGCGTTGTCAACAACCAGCATGCCATTTAGGTAAACCGTTGTGCGAGCTCCCAGTTGCATAATGCGGAATGAGTTCCATTCCCCAAAACTATTGTCCGCCAGAACAAACGGGTTCTTGCCGGCCGCGCCTGAACTGTTGTTCCACAAGCCACCGCTGCCAAGGTTGGCGTCGATACCGAACTTGCTTGGATCGGTGTAGTCCCAGATCTGAACCTGAGGTGTTGCCTTCAAATAAATGCCGCTGTCAGCACGTGGCACTGTCTTGTAGTCAATCAGTAATTCGTAGTCGCCGAATTCTTCGTTGGTCACGGCATAAGCACCGTGGCCATCATTGACGAGTTCACCTTTTTCGACCGTCCAGTGTGATTTCAGGTCGGCGTTCCATTCAGCCAGCTTGGCGTCACGTTCTTCCTCGGGCATTTCCGCCAGTTTTCGAGGATCGAAGTGAGGCATTCCGTGCCATCCCTTAAGGTCTGTGGCGTTGAATAAAGGGCGAAAGCCCTCAGGGGCATCCGCCGCCATGGTTGCGGCGGATACAGCGAAAACAATTGACAGGGCCAGTGCGAGGTGGCGAAGCGTGAGGCATTGCATGGTGCGAAAACATCCATCATGAATGAAGGGGAGGCGGGATTGTGTGTCACAATCTAACGCAAACCGCCTACAAAGAAAACCATTGAGTACACGGATATTTCTTGGCGAGCAGTTACCGAATCTTTTTAAACCGGTCGAATGCTGTCTACGCTGCTGCACAGTCGTGAACGGGGTAAATCTCGGGCAGCCAGTCCGGGGTTTCATTCGCTGCCGACAATCCGGCAAATACATCACGCCGAGACCTTTGCCAATCGCGATGTGACTCTGGTATTGACTGGAAGTTGGTGTCAGAATCCAGCGCATACGAAATATTTATCACGGCTAATCTAAATCGACGTCATTGCCACTTCATGTCAGCTTTACAACTCAGAATTCGGCTGCCTGCCATCCTTCTGTTGACTGCTTTGGCGAATGCGGCGATTGCTCAGTCGCCGCTGGAATTTTCGAAATGGTCCGGGGCGATCAATGTGCCGGACCCGGTCGCGATAAGTTTTGATCAGCAGGGGCGAGCCTACGTGACTCAGACAAAACGCCGCAAAGCCAACGACCTGGACATTCGCGCCAATTCCGACTGGATCGTTAACGATGTCAGTTTTCAAAGCGTCGAACAGAAACGTGACTTTTACCACGAACGGCTTGCTCCGGGTGGAAACAATTCCAAACGCGTCGAAGATCTAAACGGCGATGGTTCTTCCGACTACACCGACCTGATGTTTCTAAGCGAAGTGATTCATCGGCTTGAAGACACCGACGGCGACGGTATGGCAGATACAACTCGCGTGTTTGCCGACGGATTTAATACAGAAGTTACCGGAATTGCGGCCGGAGTGCTGCATCACGATGATCACGTCTACGTAACGATTGCTCCCGACGTCTGGAAGCTGAGGGATACAAACGGCGATGGTGCTGCTGACGAACGCCAGGTTGTAGCAACCGGTTTTGGACTGCACATTGCTTACGGCGGTCACGATATGCATGGACTGACAGTTGGCCCGGACGGAAGGTTTACTGGAGCATCGGGGACAAAGGTATCAGTGTAACGTCCGCCGAAGAAACGAAGTTTCATTATCCGAATCAGGGTGGAGTGATGCGGTGCAATCCGGATGGCACCAATTTTGAAGTCTACGCTCACGGTCTGCGCAATATTCAGGAATTGGCCTTCGATCAGTTTGGTAATCTATTCGGGGTCGATAACGATTCTGATCAGCCGAACGAACGCGAACGCTTTGTGTACATCGTAAAGGACATGGATGCCGGCTGGCGCTGCAACTATCAGTATCGAGGCGATCGGTATAATCCGTGGACGGACGAACAGCTTTGGTTCACTCATCACATTGGCCAAGCTGCCTACATTATTCCGCCGATCCAGTATTCAATCAATGGTCCAGCCGGTTTTGCCTTCAATCCTGGCACAGCTTTGGGGCCGGAATACCATGATTATTTCTTCTTGACCGGTGCTCCCGGAGGCGAGCAGATGGCCTTTCAAACACAGCCCAGCGGAGCGTCGTTCCACATGGTTAACGACCACGCTATCGGGAACAGCCTGCCAATTGTTGGGATCAATTTCGGTCCGGACGGAGCACTTTATGGCGTCGATTGGGGCGGCGGATATCCTCTGAATCAAACTGGCGCTGTTTGGAAGATTGATGATCCCAGGCACGCCGGTTCACCGATTCGCACGGCTGTGCAGCAGTTGCTGGCCGCTGGCTTTGGGAACCTGAACGTTAGTGAACTTGCCGAACTACTTTCGCATGCCGATCAACGAATTCGGCTGAATGCTCAGTTCGAACTTGTTAAACGAGACGAAGCAAGCATCCTCGGCAATGTTGCAAACAACGCGGAGACTGCACATTTGGGCCGGATTCATGCGATGTGGGGACTTGGTCAGTTGAATGCCGCAATAAGGAAGTCCGACAACTTTGGGGCCGCTGAATCTCAGCAGACGCTGGTTGCGCTGCTGCAGGATTCTGACGTTGAAATTCAATGCCAGGCAGCTCGGCTTTTGGCGGATGCCAGGTCAGTTGACGGCGCACGGTTTTTGCCTTTGCTGAGCAGCGAAAATGATCGAGTTCGCTTTATGGCAATGATGGCGTTGGCTGATCATCCGCATGCGCTAGCCTTTGAAATGCTGACGTCTATAGCCGCATCAATAGAACCCGCTGAGTCGTATCTGCGTCATGCCGTTTGTAAAGCGATGGCTTCGTGCGGTACGGCTGTTCAGCTTGGTGAACTGAGTCATTCGTCCGCCTCGATGCTGCGCTTGTGTGCCGTTGTCGCTCTGCGGCATCAAAAGGCTGCTGAGGCCTCCGGATTTCTGGACGATGGCGAAAACGCTGTTGCTGAGGAAGCGGCCCGAGCAATTCATGATGACTTTTCCATTGTTGATGCGTTGCCCAAACTGGCGGCCGCATTGATGGATGGTCCAAAATCAGAAGTGTTTCTGCGTCGAGCAATCAACGCCAATTATCGTCTGGGCGGTATTGATGAATTTCGATGTCTTGTCGAATTTGCGTGCTCCGAAATTAAACCCATAACGCTTCGACTGGAAGCGTTGGATGCTCTGGCGTCGTGGGAAATTCCGGTTCCGCTGGATCGTGTCACGGGGCGACATCGGATATACGGTGATCGAATCAAAGATACAGGGATCGAACAAACGTCTACTGCTCTGGCATTGTTGCTTGACCATACGGATGCCGATCTTCAGGCAGCCGCGATGAAGGTTCATGGGGAACTAAAACTGCGAGTCGACGATACAATGTTGTCGAATCTGGCGATGAGCGCAACCGCAGCCCCGACGCTGGTGGTTGAAGCCTTGAATCTGCTGGATGCTCAGAATTCGCCTCAACTGCCGCAGACCCTGACAACGACCATCGGAAGTTCTGAAAACGACGTACGCGTTCGTAGTCTGGAACTGATGGTGGCGGCAAAAATGCCGACTGCACATTCTGAGATGGTGTCGATGTATCCGAAAGCGAGTTCTCAGCTGCAACAGAAGATCGTACATCTGATGACACAACTTGCCACGTCTGATGCTGACGCGTTCTTGATTAGCAAGACACCCGCTTCGCTCGAAGACCTTGGCAACAGCAAAGTATCGATTGAAATTATGGAAGCGTTGCAGTCGCGTGCAGATAAAGATGTTCGTTTTTCCAAACTCCACAACAGACTGACGGAGATGTTGACTGCAGCGGCCGCAACTTCGCCGGAACTTGGTTATGCGATGTGTCTAACCGGCGGAGATCGCAAGCTGGGAAAGATACTGTTTAACTCTCACCTGCAGGCTCAGTGTGTTCGTTGCCATAAAGTCGGTAACAAAGGCAGCACCGTTGGTCCAAGCCTTCAGGAGATTGCGAAAAAACGAAACCCGGCTCACCTTCTGCGAGCCATCATAGCTCCTAGCGCTGATATCGAACCGAACTACCGCAGCGTAGTGGTTGTTCTGGCTTCCGGAAAATCGCTGCCGGGAATCAAAGTACGTGAATCGGACCAGGAACTTGTGATTGCCGATAGCCAAGGGAAAGAAATTGAGATTCCTGTAGACGATATCGATGATATTGTGGAACAGAACGTGTCCATTATGCCGGACATGAGCAAGACTCTGTCGCTGATCGAATTCCGTGACTTACTGGCGTACCTGATGTCACTAAATTGAAGACGTTTGTTTTGCGCAGGTCGGGATAAAGCTGCTCAATATAAGAAACTACGTCATGTTTGCTCGCTGTGTACTGTCCGTTTTCCGCCTAACCCGCTTCGCGAAAACGCAGCGAAGGTTTGTCGATGGTCACAATGGTGTTCGCCGGAACACTGCGGCTTAGAGTTACGCTGGATCCGATTAACGATCCGTTGCCGATGATCGTGGATCCCCCGAGAATAGTGGCGTTGGAATAAACTGTCACGTTATCCTCAAGTGTTGGGTGGCGTTTTTCGTTGCGAATCAGATTACCGTCTTCATCGCGAGGAAACGACCATGCTCCGAGTGTCACCCCCTGATACAGCGTCACGCCGGCACCGATAACGCAGGTTTCTCCAATTACCACGCCCGTCCCATGGTCGATGAAAAATCGAGGACCGATGGCGGCTCCTGGGTGAATGTCGATTCCGGTTTCTCGATGAGCCCACTCGGACAGAATTCGCGGCAGGTACGGAATCTTCAGACTGTATAACTGGTGAGCAATTCTGTGAACCATGATTGCTTCGATGCCCGGATAGCACAGCATGATTTCGTCGCTCGTCTTAGCAGCAGGGTCACCGTCAAAGGCGGCTTTGAGGTCTGTTTCCAGAGTAGCCTTCAGTGCTGGCAGTGCATTGAGGAACTGGCTGCACAACGTCGCGGAAGAACGATGATCGTGCCCCGCTGGTTCCGATTTGTCGTGCAGCTTTAGAGTCGAGTGCGAGTTATGACTGACGGCTCGACCGATTTCAAGCCGCAGATGTGCTTCGATGCGTCGCAGCAGCTTTGTGTATTCGAACAGGCGTTCAGACGGCGCTGGCCTGCGAGTCTTGCGATAGCCAGGGAACAGCAGTTCGCGAACGTCCTGCACGACGTTTACGATTCCGTCGACAGAAGGCAGGTTCAGCCCGTCAGAATCAGTATCCGTATTTGTGCCAATTAGTGAAATGGCGATCGCTTCCAGAGTGTTCATGTGCTGACGTACGTTTTTCATTCCCGTCTTTCCGTGCCGCCGAAAATGCTCTCGTGATTTCGGCGTATGATTTCTGACTGTTGTACAGGTTTTGATGAATCATCGGCAGAACGCAGATGCAGACATTACGACGGGAATTCGCACTGGACGACTGCCGGGAACTCTACGCCTCGTCAGCCGCGCACATGGAACTTTTCGCAATAGTCAACGCAGTTTCACTAACCGGTCAAGGTGCCGCCTGTCGTTGGGTGAACTTGCAGCGGAGGGAAGAGATTCTGGCACTGAACAGCAAAGTGCTGCATCGCTAATCGCGACTCAGCAGATTTCGCAGTTGTTCCTTTGGGGCAGGTTGTTTCAGAACCCCGTAACGGGGAATTTTCCCCGGACGGTCTGGCTGTATGCCGGTGTTGCTTTGAATTTTGCTTCACGGCTTTTTGTCGAGCTAACGCTGATGCACTGAACCACTGACTGCGACCGATAGAAACAACAGTGAGCTGATTTTCGGCGGCAACGCCTGCCTTTCAGACTCACCAGTTTGAAAATCATTGTCCGCGAATCAGCACCGGCTTCTGGGAGAATTCTTCTGGAAAACGGCAAGCTGATAACAAACTGGCATTCTTGATCAGGCAGATGACAGATTCTCCCTCTAAGCCGCTCGACTATTGGAACGACGCTCGCCGGCCGTTGTCGTGCCTGCTGTTTCTGACTCCGTGGATCGCTATCTACGAAGCCGGAATTCTAATGCTGGCCGAAACTGATCCGGAACGCATTAGAAACGGGGCGGACTACTGGATGCGTTCATTGCTGATCCACGCAGGTCTCGGGCAAATTCTGCTGTTGCCGCTATTGGTCGTCGGTGTGCTGCTGACATGGCATATTGTTCGTAAATATCCGTGGCAATTTCGACTGGATACTCAATTGGGAATGCTGGCAGAAAGTTTATTACTGGCGATCGCTTTGGTGATGGTGGGGCAGGTGCATCAGTTGCTGTTTGTGAATCTGCAACCAGACAACGTCGATCCTCGGTTGCTGACACTGGCGACCGGCAATTTGACACGGGCAGTGTCGTTTATTGGAGCGGGCGTTTACGAAGAAGTGATGTTTCGGCTGTGTCTTGTTCCGATTGCATTCTATGCGTTCAAACTGCTTGAATTCCCCCCCCAATGGGCGGCGATTATGGCAGCGGGTTCAACAGCATTTGTGTTTGCACTCGCACATCATGTGGGGCCATCAGCCGATGCATTTAATCTGTTTACCTTCTCATTCCGCGCCGCTGCAGGAATGTTTTTTGCCGGGATTTTCTTTCTGCGAGGCTTTGGCATTACGGTCGGCTGCCACGCCGCCTATGACCTGCTTGTCGGGATTATCCTGATCGCTCCAAATCCCTGATGGCAGCCGGGATTCTGAAAAAACCGAACTGCCGCTGCACGCGGCACGGCTAACCTGTTGAGCGCCACGCGCACCTGACTGCGGCTTCGGCAGGTGTTGCCGATTTAGGTTTTGTCCGGGCGTTATCCAAGTCCACAACGCATATCTGGTGCAATGAATTTCGCCAATGCAGAGTCACGTCGCATGTTCAGGATTCAGCACTGGTGAGAGAATGTTTTGCGGGCAATGTTAAAGGCTAACGCTGGCTTGGGAATGTCCGATGTTCACACCCTGTTTCTGACGATGACTAGTAAATGACGATGACGGGTAAATAACGTGCAGGACGCGTCTTCAACTGAAGCAACATGTTACGCCACGATGTGGCTTGGTACGGATACCAATCTTCGATGACGGCATGCCGTCTAAAATTGTACTCAAGTTCAACCCTTTTCACGTTCTTCGTGATCATGGCGGTTTTCGCTCTGCCACGCGCTGTGGCGTTGGACGAGTTCTATCTTCCTTCGAGTTCACCGTTGCCGGTCGCTAGACCTGAGTTGCCTGCCGGAGGCGGAAAAAGTCAGAACGCTGTCGAATGTCCTAAGTATCTATTGGATATCCGTTTAGACCCGAACCGGCGGCATGTTTCCGTTAGGCAAACGGTTCGCTGGACAAATCCAGGAACTGCACCCACTGACCGATTGGTGTTTCAGGTAACGGCTAATCATAAACTATCTGACAAGATGATTGTTGCCGGCGCGCGAACTCTCGAATCAATGCGGTTGGAACCGGAAGACAGCATCGACTACGAAGGCCGTCGTTTTCATCTGGACGATGCAAGTTGTGGCGATCAGCCGATTTCGTGGAGTTTCGATAGCAACGAAGACACGCATCTGATTCTGCAACTGCCAGCGCCGGTTGATTCGGGTGCTTCGGTCGAAATTAATCTGGATTATTGGATTGAAATTCCAGCGGTGATGGGGCGACTTGGTCAACACAAGGGCGTTACCAATCTGGTGAACTGGTATCCCGTGCTGGCAGTCTTTCGCGATAACGATTGGCAACCGGTGCCATATATTGCATGGCACCAGCCCTGGTACAACGAAGCCGGTAACTATTCTGTATCTCTGCAGTTGCCGGCCGATCATAAAGTTGTGACTGGCGGGCACGTGGTGGCGAGTTCGAATCAGGGCGATGGATTTCAACGATTGGAAATTCGCGGTGAAGGCCTTCGCGACTTCACAATCGTGGCCAGTCGTCGCTTCAGTGAACTGACAGGTTCAGCAGATGGAATTCCAATACGAGTTTTGTTTCTTCCCGAACATCGTGCTCATGCTGAGCTTTCGTTGAAGACGGCGGAAGAATCCATCAGATTGTATTCACTGTGGTTTGGGCCCTATCCGTACAAAGAGTTCGAATTGGTGGAATCGTATTTTGGCTGGAACGGAAACGAGTCGTCCGGCGTAGTCATGATCGACCAACGCATTTTTGCGACGCCAAAATATACGTCTCGCTACGTCGAACATCTGGTGAGTCACGAAATCTGTCACCAATGGTGGTACTCGGCGGTCGGGACAGACGGCTATCACGAACCATGGATGGACGAAGGCCTGGTCACGTGGTTTACTCGTGTAAAGATGGAAGACAAATACGGCGCCGATGCCGAGTTGCTATCGCTTCCGGGTTACGGTCCCTTTCAACTGCCGAACATTCAGTATCGTAGCCTGGTACACACAGGTTACGAAGGCTATCAGGGGCGCGGTGGACACGGTGCGGCCCTCGGATCTCTTGATGACGTCGGACATCTGCACAATCTGCTTTCGCTGGTTTATGACCGGGGCTCGCGAATTGTAGGTATGATTCAGCAACGGATGGGGCGAGAACAGTTTTTTGCCTTCATGAAGTATCTCTTTTCTGAGTACAGGTTTAAGGTGCTGCATGTCGCCGATTTTCAGCGAGAACTGGAAGCCTTTACTGGTGATGACTGGCAACCGTTCTTTCACCAGTGGTTAGAGCAGGGTGGCACCGTAGACTGGAATCTGAAGAAGGTTACAGTCACTGAAACGTCGCAGGGTTATGAAACTCAGGCTCGCATTTCGGCAACTGGCAATGGCAGCGAACGCGTCGGATTGGAAGTCAGTTTTGGCGGTACATCCAGGCCTTTTCGTCTGGCCACCCTGTCAGAATCTCTGGAGAATCTTCCCGACGACGTGCAGGTGCAACAGACCTCACCAAACGACTGGCTGGTGACGATTGTGTCAGCTGAAAAGCCATCGCAGGTCATTGTCGACCCGGAAGGCTGCGTGATTGATTCCGATCCGCAGAATAATTTCTGGAAGTCGGAATACAGCGTACGGGTCAGTCCTTTTTACACACCGGTCGACGAAGCATCTTTGATGCAGCCATGGCATCAACGTGGCGCTGTGGCTGGCTTGGGCGTCGATAAGGATGGACGCATCGGTCTGCGAGCCGCCTTGATCAGTTCCAACAGGTACAGAGTGTCTCCGTTCTTAGCTTATACGGCCGCAACTGCTTCTCGGAATGACGATCACATTTCGGCTGGCGTCGATGCGGTGATCTACAACGTGCCATCATCCAACTGGCAGCTGCTGGGACGTTACGAATACGCGTTGTTTTCCACTTTAGCAAACGACCCCGGTCACCAGGCTCGGTTTGCTCTGCGTCGGGTGATTAATTATACAACCAGTTTGATCTACCCGGATCTCAGCTACGTCGATTTCTATACACGGTTCGGGGACAATTTTTTCCCGGATGAAGACAACACACGCTCGACTGATCCGCGTGTCGAACAGTACGGAAATGTGCGTGCGTTCGGTGTGCAGTATCACGCTGACTCTCAGATGCCCTACTGGGACCCGGACCGCGGCGTTCGATTCGACGCAAATTACGAACACGGGTTCAAGGCATTTGGTGGCGGGGCCACGTACGATCGCATGTCCGGGCAACTCGGAGCCGTGCAGCGATTGAAACAGGCTCCGGGCTGGCTATCAGACACAAAGGTCGCGGGAAGAATTGCAGGCGGCTACGGCTGGGATGACAACGGAGAACACTTTCGCTTTGGTGGTCCCGGTCGCTTTCGCGGTCGCAACGCAACAGCTACGGAAGGCAATGCGTTCTGGTTAAGTTCGGTCGAGTGGCGTTTTCCGCTGGGGGGCGACATTGATTATAGTGTGCTGGACAACACTGCCGCTCTTCATTCGGTTGACGGAGCTTTGTTCTACGACGTGGGACGTTCGTATCTGTTGAACGAAGCTCAGGGAAAAGTCGACCACGCCATCGGAGCGGGTCTATACTTTCAGGTTCCGTTGCTGAGCTTCGTCGAGAACGTCACTATTCGGACGGAGTACGGTTATTCGCTGAGCAACAACACCGGAGTCTTCTGGTTTGGTCTATACCGAGCGTTCTGAAACGAATTCGCTCATTCGCCACATGAGCCCGAGAGGTCTTCGTCGTTCAGCCGAACACAACCTGGCAGTTCAGTAAGGTTTTCACCTGGGGCACTTAAATGCTGCCTCAAACGAATTGCCCCGTCTATTCGATTTTGTGTGTACTGCGACGAATGTTGTCGCAGAACGACGATTCGTTAGATGGCTCGCAGAACAGCAGCCGCACTTTGGCCCATGGCTGTTCGGTTAACAGTCAACGCAGTTCGTGTCTTGAGTTTAAGAGGTCCATCATTGACGACGTTAAGGCGACAGCGTGGATCCGGAATTTCGTAGTTCAGCGTTGCTGGAACAAGGCCGTTTCTCAGCGACAACAATGTTCCAGCCAGTTCAACAGCGCCAGCACCAGCGTCAAAATGTCCCACAAAACTTTTCATGGCGGTGACGGGGACTTTCAGGACGCAGTCTCCGAGGGCTCGATAATACGCTCGGGACTCAACGATGTCGTCTGGCTGAGTACTCTTGCCCTGAGCGTTAATATGGCCGAGTTCTTCAGGACGAATCCCGGATCGGCGCATTGTGGCTTCGATTGCGCGCACCAGCCCGAGGCCGGCAGATTCATTCGCGTGGCCCCTGCCATCACAGCCAGCACCAACGCCAAGTACTTCGGCGTAAATGTCAGCACCACGACGTCGGGCGTGTTCGTAACTTTCGACTACAAAAGACGCAGCGCCTTCACCGACAACGGCGCCGTCACGTTCAAAGTCGAAGGGACGGCAAACGCGTGAAGGATCGTCGTTGCGTTGTGACAGTCCTTCAAAACGGTGAAACTTGGCGATGTCAACCGGGTGAATATTAGAGCTGCAGGCTCCAACAATCATCGCGTCCGCACGTCCCGCTTCGATAACCCGAACAGCTTCAGAAAGTGCCAGCAATGCCGAAGCATCACGGCAGGTGATTGTATTGTTCGGACCGCAGGCGTTGTGGTCGATGGAAATATGACAAGCTGGCATATTCGGCAATTGCCGCAGCAGCCAAAGCGGAGCAATTCGCCCCATTCCGCCTTCACCCCAGCGAGTCATGGAAAATTCATGTTCTTCATCACAACTGGCTTCAACAGCGGCAGCCAGTTCGGAAGGATGAGTCGTCATGCGTCCGGCACCGTACACGACGCCGAGGCGATATGGATCGATATCGCCGTTTTCCAGCCCGGTGTCTTTCATAGCGAGCCCCGCCGAAGCGACGCCCAGCTGCATGTCGCGAGACATCACCTTCAGGAACTTGCGATCTCGCAAATGCTGAACAGGATCGAAGTCCCGAACCTCCGCTGCAAACGGAGACGGAAGCTGATCGGTGTCAATCGACCGTAAATAGTCGACTCCCGAGCGATTGTTTTTTAAGCTATCCCAAAAGCGTTCTTTACCGATGCCAATTGGAGAAACGACTCCGACACCGGTAATAACCACTCGACTACCATCGCACCCAGCCATGGCGAAGCCTTTAATTTTTGATCCAGAAGACGACTCATACGATCTTCTGTTTCGACCCATCTTGAGAAGGTTGCCGAAAATCCCTTTCAGCCGCACCGACGCCACACCCCTCTGCGTACGTCGACAAATCAATCTGTGTTCTTCAAACAGTCTTGTGATTCCGGTCCCTACTCCCCAGCAGAGAACAAAATCGACTGTTATCCAAAGATGTACTAATCTCGTAAGACGAAGTTCGGTACACCAGAGCCGTAGATTACACGCTGGTGGCGTTGGTCTGTCAAGACATTCGAACGATTTCTAAATAAATGGAACTGGCTTTTTGTCCACCTATGTGGCCATGCTTCGGCAGTTATCGCTGGTTGTTTATATTTGATCCGATAATACCGAAAGAGCGGCTTACATGCTGAATTGGATTAACTACCACACAATTATCGGCTTCCACTTGCTCGACTAAGCTAATTGGTGCTGACTTGAGTTTGAATTCCGGACAATCTACTGTCGAGAGTGCACTTCACGCCCGAATTCGCCATCATCTGCGGTCCCTTGCAAGTCTTCAGCCTGAAAACCACCTATGTTCCAGAACCCTCAAATTCCGGCGAAGGCGCTGTTTCCATTTTGCCGCTCAATGGGACGGATGCTGGAATCGGGGGTCGAAGTTCGAAAATCGTTAAAGACATGTTCGTCGCACTCGACGGATCCGCGACTGACGGAAACGGTGGGCCGCGTGATCAAAGACATCCAGAAAGGCGACGACCTGACGTCATCATTTCTTCGACAGGGGCCGCGGTATCCGCCTTTGTTTCTGGACTTGCTTAGCGTCGGTGAGCAAACAGGATCGACGCCGGAAGTCTTTAATTCACTAGCCGATTACTACGAGGCCAATGTGAATCGCATGCGAGAATTTCGCAGTCAGATTTTTTGGCCGCTGTTTCAGCTGTTCGCGGCGATTCTGATCATCGGTTTGCTGATCTATATTCTGGGGATCATTGGTTCGCCCGATGCCGGTGTAGCAACAACCGATATTCTGGGTTTGGGGCTGGTCGGTACCAAAGGGGCCATCACATGGTTTGTGATGTGTTACGGATCCTGCCTTACTGCATTCGGAGCTTACGTTTTTGTTACGCGCAGCACGTCTGGAAAGCAGGCACTACATCCCTTTCTGATGATGATTCCAGGAGTGGGCTATTGCATGAAGACGTTTGCAATAGCTCGTTTTTCGTGGTGCTTTTCACTGACACAGCGCGCCGGGATGAGCATTAAGCCATCCATTGAATCCAGCTTGAAAGCAACGGGCAATGGAGCGTTTGTTGCTGCGACGCCTTTCGTGTGGGACGACCTTTCTCAGGGAGAAACACTGACAGACGCATTAAAGGCTACGACCCTGTTTCCGACCGAGTTTCTACATATTGTGGAAACGGCAGAAGAATCCGGAACAGTTCCTGAAGCACTGGATCGTCTGAGTCACCGGTTTGACGAAGACGCACATCGAGCCATGACATGGATGACGAACGTAATTGCTCGCATCATCTGGGGACTTGTCGCCTGCTTCATCGGATACATCATTATCAGCTTCTTCATGAAGTACGTCGCTATGCTAAACTCCTTTATGTAACTGCCCAGACGCCTCGGCGGGCGATGGCGTGGGGTGACGAAAGATATGGGATCCGGGACTACGCCGAGGTCGTTGGCTTAGCAACGAGGTGATCGGCGGGCATTCGGTTCGGTCAGTCCGTTAGTATCAGAGGAACGGCCTTCACTATGCCCAGTCGTTCAACCTTCTGCGCTGGCAAGTCCTTCAAACAGGCGACTACCGATTCTCACCAGTGTCGCGCCTTCTTCAATTGCGACTTCAAAATCGCCGCTCATGCCCATAGATAATTGACTTAAGTTCCATGTGGATTCGATCTGCTGGCAATTTATGCTGTCACGCAGTTTGCAGAGACCGCGGAAAGTGGCACGAGCTTCTTCCGGATTGTCACTGGCCGGAGCCATCGTCATCAGTCCGACTACGTTGACGAGCGGTGCATATTGTTGCAGATGCATCCATAAGCTGAGCAGTTCGTTCGGGGCGAAACCAGATTTCGATTGTTCACCCGATACGTTCACCTGCAACAGAACGTCAGGGCGCACATTCATTTCTTCTGCAACAGACGCGATCTTATGCAGCAGCTTGTCTGAATCAACCGAATGAATCAACGCGGCCGTCTGCACGGCTTGCTGTGCTTTGTTACGTTGCAGTTGCCCAATCAGATGCCATTGAATGTGTGGAAGCAAAACACAGCGTTCTGCCAGTTGCTGAGGCCGGTTTTCGCCAAAGGTCGAATGTATTTCGGCCAGAGCTTCTACCCATTTCCATTCCGCATATTTTGTGACGGCGACCAGCTTCACTTCGACCGAGGCACGGTTAACACGTTTGCAGACGCGGGCAATGTCGGACAAAACGGTCGACAGATTTTCCTGAATCACACGACTAATATCGGTGTCTGACATTCTTACTTTTCTAGAATCAATCCAAGGGAATCGGCCAGCTCCAGCCGCTACTGAAACCACCATCAACGTACAGCGTCTGCCCGGTCATAAAGGCCGACGCTTTTGACGCCAAAAACACCGCGGTGCCAACCATGTCTTCGGGAACTCCCAGTCGCCCTAGCGGAGCGTTCTTTGAATTCCAATCCAGCATTGTTGGGTCAGACCACAGTTTTTCGGTGAGGTCTGTCAAAATAAACCCCGGCGCCAAGCTGTTAACTCTAATACCGTGCTGGCCCCATTCCAGAGCTAAGCCGCGAGTCATACCGTACATCCCGAACTTACTCATGGCATACGGAAGTACGCCCTTCAGCGGCATGTGAGTATTCAACGATTCGATGTTGATTTGTATGCCCGCTTTGCGTTCGATCATATGTCGGCCAACTTCCACCGACATCTCAAACGCTCCCTTCAGATTTGTGTCCATCACAAACTGATAGTCTTCTGCTGTGACCGTTTCGGCTCGTTTCCGTCGGTTCACACCGGCGACGTTAACAAGCGTGTCAATCCGACCAAATTTCTCAAGCGTTTGCTGGACTGTGTTTCTGATGTCGTCTGACTTGCTGACATCGCATGCGAAACCACAGGCAACGTGCCCCGCGGATGTCAGTTCATTTACGGCAGCATTAACAGATTCGATGCTGCGGCTGCAAATCACAACCTTTGCGCCTCTCACAGCAAAGCCTCCGACGATCGCTCGACCGATTCCCCGACTTCCGCCCGTCACCAGAATTACCTGGTCTTCCACTGAGAATAAATCGTCTTGCATTCGAGGCTGCTTTCTGGAAAAACTTTTATGAATTCTGATCCACTAATAAGCGGCAGCTTATGCCGAAACACTCTGATAGTAAACGAAAGTCAATGAATTGCGGCGTTTGAACGTGCTGCAGCTTAAGATGGTCGGAAGTTTGAAGGCATCGAAGATGTCTTGACCCGTTTTTAGAATCCGAATAAGTTCCGTTCACACATGAGGGAGTTGAGCAAAACAACTTCGAAACACAAACATTCATAGATAAACTCACTCGAAAACATTTTAGGCCAATCGCCCCCGGAAGCAGCTTGAGTCCTCCGCCCCCCTGGGATTCGTTGCTTCCGGGACTTACAAGAAAACCCCGTCTTTTCAGGCGGGGTTTTTTTATTGTGATAAAAATCCGGCAGCAGTTTCGTCGGCCTGCACGCATGGCAGTAACTGCCGATTGAGTGAGCTTGTATCGGCTGCTGTGTGATGACATCATAGATCGCCCGCCTGATGCGATCGGCAGTGCTCGCACGCGATCATGATTCTTCAGAATCGTTTTTCCGAGCTCCTGCGATTCCTTCCGGAACTCACCTCATGAAAGCTGATGCCATTTCCTGTCTAAAAAATCGATGGCGCTGGATCAACTTCAGCGTTTTGCTGTGTGCAACGGCCTGCTTAAAAATCCATGCGGATGAGCGTCAGGCCCCGGCAACAACTTCGTCGCCAAAAGCAATCTCAGCCGATCACGCAGAGCGAGTAAAGCAGGGCACCGATTTGTTCCGCAATGATGTGCGGAAAATCCTGGTGACGCACTGTCTGGATTGTCATGGTGGCAAATCCGTTAAGGCGGACTTTGATCTGTCAACGCACGAAGCTTTGTTGGGCAGTGGTTATGTTGGCGATACCGCTGATGACAGCCAGCTTGTGCAGTTAATCAGTCACGTTGCCGAACCGCACATGCCACTGAAAGCAGACAAGCTTCCTGCCGAGGCGATCGAAAGCATCCGCCGCTGGATCAATCTCGGTGCTCAATATGACAAGCCGCTGGTGGATGGGAAAGTCGAACGATCGAAAGCCGCCATGCAGGTCACGAACGATGATCGCCGGTTTTGGTCGTTTCAGAAACTCAAGGCTGTGGCAGTGCCAAACGTGGATCATGTGGAATGGTGTCGCACGCCGATTGATCGATTCGTCCTTGATAAACAGGAAACCGCCGGCATTCTGCCGAATTCAGTCGCCGACAAAAGGACGCTGATTCGGCGAGCCACATTTGACGTACTGGGCTTGCCTGCGACGGATGCGGAGGTTCAGCAGTTTACGATGGATAAAGATTCGTCCGCCTGGGAGAACGTCGTAGATCGTTTGCTGCAGTCTCCGCATTATGGCGAACGCTGGGCGCGGCACTGGATGGATGTGGCTCGGTTTGCTGAATCACACGGGTACGAACAGGACTATGATCGTCCTCACGCTTATCACTATCGCGACTTTCTGATCAAAGCCTTCAACAGCGACCTGCCCTTTGATCAGTTTGTTCAGTGGCAACTGGCGGGCGACGAAGTTGCACCGAATAACCCTCTAGCCATGATGGCTACTGGCTTTCTGGGTGCCGGAGCCTTTCCGACTCAGTTAACCGAAGCCGAATTTGAATCGGCGAGGTACGACGAACTCGACGACATAGTCACGACAACAGGCGTGGCCTTTCTGGGATTATCCGTCGGCTGCGCTCGATGCCATGATCATAAATTTGATCCGATTCCGTCGCTTGACTACTACCGCATGGCGGCCACGTTTACATCGACTATTCGCAGCGAAATCGAACTGGATCTGGACCCGGAAGCCAACCTGCAGCGCCAACAGACATGGGCAGTTCGCCTGTCTGAATTACAGACTGACCTTAAGGCGTTTGAGGAAACACAGGTTCCCAAACAATTTGCCGCCTGGTTACCTGGATACAACACTAGCGACGTCATTTCAGACTGGGAGACTTTGAACGTGCTGGAAATCAGTGCGACCAACGGATCAACGTTTGAATCTCAGGGCGACGGATCGTGGCTGGCGGTTGGTGACACGCCGAACAAAGACACTCTTACAATTACTGCAGCATCACGAGGCCACATAGCCAAATCATTACGGTTGGAAGTTTTGACGCACGATTCTCTACCGCAGAAAGGTCCCGGTCGCGCGCCCAACGGAAATTTTGCGATGGGTGACATCAAGGTCGAAGCACAGCCGCGTGGCACAACAGATGCTGCGAGTGATTCGGTGAAGCTGGCTTCTGCTGTAGCCACGCATCAGCAAAACACTGATTCGCTGAGTGTAGCAGCATCGATTGATCACGATCCAGTATCCGGTTGGGCCGTCGATGCAGGCGGCATCGGTAAAGATCAGGCAGCCGTGTTTGAGTTCTCTAAAGCAGTTAACACTGAACAGGTGCCATCCGCCCCTGGTGTTCGCTGGACGATTACGCTGGCGCTGCAGCACCCGAATCCAAAGCATGCCATTGGTCGATTTCGATTGTCCGTTGGCAGCAAGGCCGATCTTCCGGCCAGCGTGGGCAGCACCGGCACGGATCCGGCCATTTCCGCAGCGTTAGAACAGGCGAAGTTAACGGGCAACCGATCGTCCGTGGCATGGAAATGTGCTGAGGCATGGTTTGCGACGAGTCTGCCGGAATGGCAAGCCAAACACAATGCATTGAGTGAGCATCAGGCGAAAGGACCGCAATTGCAGATGGCCAAAGTGATGGTCAGCAGCGAAGGTTTGCCGAAGATGTCCCATCATGCAGACGGACGCGGTTTCCCCCACTTCTATCCGCAAACGTACGTCCTGACTCGCGGCGATGTTCATCAAAAGCAGGCCGTTGCAACCGCTGGTTTTTTGCAGGTGCTGACACCGGATATGACCGACGTAGCAACCTGGCACGTAGCTCGTCCCACGGAAGATTCCAGGACAAGCTTTCGTCGAGCAACCCTGGCTAACTGGATGACCGACGCAGATAAGGGTGCCGGAAGTCTAGTGGCGCGAGTGATTGTGAACCGTGTTTGGCAGCACCATTTTGGTCGAGGACTGGTAGCCTCCCCGAACGATTTTGGAGTGTCCGGCGATCGTCCCACTCATCCGGAATTGCTCGACTGGCTGGCCAATGATTTGATAGAACATGGCTGGCAGTTAAAGCGACTGCATCGCCTGATCATGACCAGCAGTGTGTATTTGCAGTCCGCCGAACACGACGAAGGTCGAGCAGACATTGATGGCGAAAACAGGTTGTTATGGCGATGGACTCCACGGCGTTTAGAAGCAGAAGCTGTCCGCGATTCGATGCTGGCGGTCTCGGGAAAACTGGACCGCACCATGTACGGCCCAGGTACACTGGATCTCAACATGACGCGGCGGAGTGTCTACTTCTTTATTAAACGCAGCCAGCTGATTCCTATGATGATGCTGTTCGACTGGCCCGAACAGCTTGTCAGCATCGGCCAGCGATCAACAACCACGATCGCTCCGCAGGCGCTGATGTTTATGAACAGCTCGCAGGGACGTGCCTACGCAACGGCTTTTGCAGCACAACTTCCGATCGATTCAACAGAAGCTGGGGTGACTGAAGCATTCCGTCTGGCGTTTGCGAGATTACCTTCAGGTCAGGAAATGCAATTGCTGTCGAAGTTTGTTGAGCAACAAAGCGAACTCTACGGGCAACAGGGATCCGGCAACGGCAGAACGGCAGCGTTAGTTGATTTGTGTCAGACGCTGATGAGCATGAATGAGTTTGTGTATATCGAGTAACCCCATCGCGAATGGCTGCGAATATGACCCACCAAAATTCAATAACTCGTCGGCAACTGCTGTCACGCACTGGTTGCGGTTTCGGCATGCTGGGACTTGCCGGTTTGCTGCAGGATGAAGGTCTACTGGAATCTGGTCTGCAGACTTCAGCAATGGCCGACGATAATCTGGCCGCAAGAGCACTCAATCCGCTGGCGCCGCAGGATAGTCACTTTCCCGCGAAAGCAAAGCGCGTGATCTGGGTGTTTGTCAATGGTGGCCCCAGTCATGTCGACACATGGAATTATCGACCGGAACTGACCAAATGGAATGGCAAGTCGATTCGCGAATTCGATCCGGAGTTTAAAGACACGACCGGCTTTTTTAAAAATGCCGTCGGCAATCTGATGCAGTCTCCGTTTAAGTTCGCACCGCGAGGCGAATGCGGCAAGATGGTGCCCGAGATATTCCCGCATCTGGGTGAACATGTTGACAGGATGGCCTTCATTCTTTCCGGCCACACAGAATCGAACAATCATTCTCCGGCGCTTTTTGCAATGAATACCGGATTGCCTCGTATGGGTTTTCCGTGCGTAGGTTCGTGGGTGAATTATGGGTTGGGCAGCGAAAGCCGCAATCTACCTGGCTTTGTGGTGATGAGCGATCCGAAAGGCCGAGGCCTGCCCAAAGGCAGCGCCGCCAACTGGAGTGCAGGCTTTCTGCCGGGCGTGTATCAGGGGACATGGCTGAAGCCAACGGGAGAGGCGATCGATAACCTTGTGCGCCCGGCATCGGTGTCTGCGGTTGCTCAGCGCAACGAACTTGATCTGCTGAAACAGCTCAATAATCTGCACCATGAACATTACCAGGCCGAAGGCGAACTGGCGGCGAGAATCGAAAGTTTTGAACTGGCTTATCGCATGCAGTCGTCGGCTCCGGAAGCGTTGGACATCGCGTCAGAACCGAAGCACATTCAGGATCTATACGGTATCAACGACGACCGCTGTGACCACTTCGCAAAGCAATGTCTGGTGGCTCGGCGGATGGTTGAACGCGGAGTCCGTTTCGTGCAGATCTATTCCGGCGGAATGGAAAACCAGCGTTCGTGGGACGGCCACGCAGACATCGAAGGCAATCATCGTCAGTTCGCCGGAGAAACTGATCGCCCGGTTGCTGGCTTACTAAGCGACCTTGCCGATCGCGGAATGCTGGAAGACACGCTGGTCATCTGGTGCGGTGAGTTTGGTCGTCTGCCTATTGCGCAAACAGGAGCAAAACCCGGTCGCGATCACAATCCGCACTGTTTTTGTGCATGGATGGCGGGTGGCGGAATCAAAGGTGGCGTCGACTATGGCGCATCCGACGAAATCGGTTACAAGGCTGCGGATAACAAGGTCCACATCAATGATCTTCATGCCACAATTTTGCATCTGCTGGGGATGGACCACGAACGACTGACCTACAAATACAATGGACGTCGTTTTCGCCTGACGGATGTCGCTGGCCATGTCATTCAGGACATTCTGTCCTGACAGTGGCATCGACGCGTGACGCGGGGTCGCGTTGCTGATCGAAAAAGTTGGCGTTTGCGATGAAGAGTGCCCGGGCGGCAAATGGGGCAGTCAGTGTCCAGACGCGCTGCTGTTGCGTTGCGAAACGTTTCGTTCAGGACTGTCTGCGTCCCCGTCGAGCTAAGGCTCGAACGGGGGCAGACGCGTTCAGACGGTGCATCGACGAGCCCAAATACCCGTTGTTTGTTTTGTCGACATCGGATGTTTTGGCCAGAGCATTTACAAATTTCGGTAACGCCGCCGCTGCAGTGATTCAAATCACTATTTCGGTACTGCCAGAATGATCAGAGCGTTTTCGGCGAATGCCGCTTCTCCGGTTTTATCATTCAAGCGATACTGAATCTTCAATCGCTTTACAGTGCCTGGAGCGGGGTCACCGCCGAAGCTTTCGTTATAGCCGGCTGGAGTCAGAGTGATCAGCGGAGAATCGCCTGCCTGTTTTTTCAGAACGGCGGTGACATCTTTCTGATGTGCTCCGGCTCCGTATTCGGCTTTGATGATTTCCAATTTCACTTTCCCAAGGCCGATTCCAGCCATCAATGCGCTGATGTCGTCGCCTTTGCCACTGACTTTCTGAGCGATCACAAGTGCGGCTTCTGTGGCACCGTCTTTCAGATCTGGACGTTCCATTGCGCTGATAACCAGTTTTAGTCCATCTACGCTGGGATGCAGTTTCAGGACGTCCAGAACCAGCATGTGCTCGTCTGAGCGACGAGTCGCGTTGATTGCGTTTCGACACATTTCAGCACGCTCCGCCTCGGGCATTGCGAATTTTCTGGCCAGTCCAATGTAGCCACGCAGAGCTCGAACCTGATACTTCACGGACGGAGCAGTCTTAGCCAGATCCAACAAAACGGGAGCGGCGTCAACGCCATTCCATTTGCCCAGCAGACGACTGCTGGTGTCCTGAAGTTCTGGATCGTTGCTTTTGGCAGCGGTTGCCAGCGACTGCAAAGCCGTTGCGCCTCCGACGTCGCTAAGGATTTCCAGCAGAGTACTTTTGGCGGCGACAGGAGCAAGATCGAGGGCTGCCGAAAGTTCCGCCGCACAGGCTTCGCGGTCAGGCATGCGAATACTGGCGGCTTTTAAAGCCTGTTGAGCAACCGGCAAATCTTCCTTGTGCTTGGGGGTCACAACCTGCGCTGTCAGCACCGACAGTCTTTTCAATGAAACGATTTCGCCCAGGGCTGTAAGTGCAGCAGTGCGGACCTCTGGATCCGCGTGATCCAGTGCATTCAAAACTTCTTCGACAGCATCAATGCGGCGTTGCCCAATAAGTTGAAGCAATAGCGGATAGGTGGCACCCTCAGCTGTTGGAAGACGGGCGACAATTTTCTCATCAACCCGCTGACCGGGAAGTCCGGCTAAAGTATCCTTTGCTGCCTGAGCCAATTCCGGATCATTTTCGATGGCGATTTTCAGCAATGCTGCCAGACACGAGTCGTCGCCCACGCGCCGAAGTGCGTCAATGGCTGAAAGGCGTACCAATTTGTCACCCTTTTCAGTGGCGTTTAGAACCGTCGACAGCTTGACTGTCGTCGGACGATCTGCCATCGCCTGTACAATCAGCGCGGCACGTTCCGGATTAGCTCGTAGCATTTCCGCGGCCAGAGTCGCGTCGACTTCACCGCCCGGAAATTCGCGGACGGTGCCGAGTGCCAGCTGAAACAGCTTCTTATCCGGTGATTGGAAAGTTTCCATCAACAACGGAATGCCACCCTGATTTCGAGTCAGAATTGCTCCTCGAGTGGCTTCAATGATTCTTTGCATCGGGACGTCCGACTTGCGGACTTCGTCATAGAGTTCTGTGGCAGCCGTCATACTTCCTTCGGCATGCAGGTGTTCTGCACAAAGCACGCAGCCTTCTGCTACAGCCGAACGCACATTTGCAGGGGCTGTTGCGAGTGCTGTTCGAAGGGATGTTGTTGCGGCTGCGTTGCCAATTCGTCCCAGAGCAACAGCTGCGGCAGAAGCGACTGCAGCATCAGAATGCTGCAGTTTGGCTATCAGCGAATCAACGGCTTTTGCATCCCTGCGAACTCCAATGGAATTAATGGTGCCTACTAAAAGGTGACCGTCCAGCACTTCGACTGCGGATCGAAAAGCTTGGTCGGCCTCAGGTCCAGGGATGACTTCCAGTGCGATTCTCGCCCATGATGACAACTGCGCGTCGGGCAGTAACTTTGCCAGATCGGGCACAGCTGCGGCTGATCCATGGATCGCCAGTTTCTTGCAGGCCAGCGCTTTGTCGGCAGCGGCAGCATCGGATCGCAGCAGGGCCAGCAGTACCTGTTCTTTTGCCACCGAAGTGGGATCGTCAAAGGCTGATGCTGATGTTCCAGCAAAGGAAATACACGCGGCAATAAGAACTGCCATGTGACTATAATGTCGAATGGTATACATGATTTTTGGTCCGTGATTTGGGGGACATGATTGGGGTACGATGATGCGTTTGTAGAAAGCCGAAGCGACCGTCGCTGTTGAAGTGACGATTTCGATTGAGGGCACGAGGCCTTCAGGTTTGCGGGGGCACGTTGGCTCTATAGCCGCCACGGTTCTCGCAGGGCTTCCGAACGCAGGCGGTTCGCCTGTTCATCATTAATGAACGAGTGAGTCGCGTTGTCGTACTTAACCTGTCGTCCCAGATGCAGAGCGATGTTGGCGGCGTGGCAGGCAATATGAGCGTTGCAGGCCGCGTCAGCATTTCCTCTTGGCTGGCTGCGAGTTTTTACAGAGTCCAGAAAATCACGAACGTGATATGTTGCCGGATATCCGCCGATTTCCGCAACCTCTCGGCCAGCAAGCAACTCCGGTGAACTGAGGACGATTTTTCCGCTGTCGCCAGCTTCAACCCAACCGGTCTCACCTTCAAAACGTACGGGGCATGACCCCAAAGGGATCCAGCCTTTTTCACGGAAGATCAGCTCGGTACCGTTTTCGTATCTTGCGACAAGTTCACCATCTTTGGGCGCGTTGTATTCGACGGGCGGCAGGCAATCGTCGACGGCCCATTGACATAGATCGACGCAGTGAGAGCCCCATTCCAAAACGCCGCCGCCGACCAGGCCGCCGCCTTTTTCGAAGTTGAAACCATCCAGCAGTTTCGCGTTAAACGGACGCCATGCGGCTGGCCCCAGATACATGTCCCAATCAACAGCTTCTTTATCAGGTTCGGTTTCAGGAACCAGCCAACCGCTCATCATCGCCTGCATTCCAGCCGGGTGAGCAAACACTTTCTTAAGTTTGCCAAGTTTTCCGGTGCGAGCCAGTTCGCAGGCAAAGGCAAAGTGTGGCAGGTTGCGACGTTGAGTTCCGGCCTGAAAAACTCGTCCCGTTCGTCGCATGGTTTCGGCAAGAATCAGACTCTGGCTGATGTTCTTGGTGACTGGCTTTTCACAGTACATGTCCTTCCCAGCTTTGGCTGCCGTCATCGCTGCTGTGGCGTGCCAGTTTGGCCCGGTCGCGATCAGAACGGCGTCGATGTCGGAACGATCCAGCAGCTCGCGAAAGTCGCGATACATGTCGCAGTTTTCGTTGCCGTACTGTTTGTCAGCCATATTCTTAACCGCGACTCGACGTTTTTCTTTAACGTCGCAGACTGCCACAAACTGAACATCCTTCTGTTGAAGAAAGCAGCCCAGATCGTAGGTGCCTCGGTTGCCAATACCAATGCCTCCCACGACAACTCGTTCGCTTGGAGCAACGGCCCCGTCGCGCCCAAGAGCGGAACTGGGAATAATCATCGGCGCCAGTGCCGTGGCACCGACCGCTGAAGCCGCCGTTTGTAAAAAGCGACGTCGAGGAATATGTGTTGCCTGCTTCGACATAAATGAACTCCTATGAATGATGCTCGCCAAATCAACAGAACGCTGTCCACGCTGCGGAACAGTGTCCTGGCAAGTCACCAGCATAGCTGCAGAACTTCGGTCGTGCTATGCATCGCACTCGTGCGCGGACGGAGACTCACATTTTGAACATCTGGCGGCGATCGTCCTGCGAGGACACAGCGCCCAAGAGCGGTTTTCCGGCGATGACAGGCCTCAATCACTGGGCTGTGTGTTTGTAAGCGGCGCAGTTTTGAAAAACTAAGTCGCCATCATAGTGCGGGCAGACAGGATCCTGGCTGGCTGTCCATTTGCGGAAGCCGAAGCACTTCGGCACGCCAGTGGCCGAAGCAAAGCGATCGATAGCATCGTAAAGCTCAGCGATTGAAAACGATGAAACAAAGAAAGCCCCGCCTGAATTAACAGACGGGGCTTTGAGTGTGCTTTGAAAAGTCCGCAATTAACTATGCAGCGGTGTCAGTCAGCGGCTGAGAAGACTTGGCAAAGGCATCAATATCTGTGGTGTCGATATCTGTGGTGTCGATATCGTCAGCCTTACGGCCCTTGGGAATTCTTGCCTTTACATCATAGGCCTGCCCGACCATTTCCAGAAGACGTATCGACCACCATGTGATGTCCACTTCCCACCAGCGATGGCCCGCAGCAGCAACGCTTGGGTGAGCATGATGATTGTTGTGCCAGCCTTCGCCGTAGGCCAGAACGGCCACCCACCACAGATTTCGAGATTCATCGCGAGTATCGTAGTTGCGATATCCCCACAAATGCGTTGCCGAATTCACAAACCATGTTGAATGGTAAGCGGCCGTCATTCGAACGCACATGCCCCATACCAGCCACGACACACCCATTTGCCAACTATTGTACGCCCAGCCACCTGCCAACAGCACAAGTCCCTGAACCCACAGCCATATTGGAAATGTCCGTTCAAAGAAACGCATGATCGGACGATTCAGCAGTTCCGGAATGTACTTTCTCCACAGTAGTTCTTTGTCCTGTTCTTTTCGCTTGATGAACAGCCACATAATGTGAGACCACCAAGCGCCAATCAACGGAGAATGTGGATCGCCATCCTGATCTGATTTTTGATGATGCAGTCGGTGAGTCGCCGCCCATGTCATAGGAGAACCTTCTCCGGACAGGCTTCCTGCAAGCATCACAACAAACTCAGCGGGTGCTCGCAGCTTCATTGACTTGTGAGCAAGATACCGGTGATAGCCTAGGCAAATTCCGATGCTGCACGTAAACCAGTGCAAAGCCAGACAGATTGCCAGTCCCTGCCAGCTGAAGAAGGCAGGCACAAACGCTGCCACGCAGCCCAAGTGAATAAAGAACAGGAAGCCACTGACAATCCAATCGACATTGTCCCAGCGAAGCTGGGATTTTGAGAAGGCTTGACGCAGTGTTTCGCTGTCAGCCTGAGACTGAGTTCGCTTGGCTTCGATTTCAGAAGAAAGGGATTTGGGTAATCCCAAAGATGTCAGTGATCCACTCATGGATTGTCAGAACCTTGTTTAACGGGGCCAGTAAGTGACTTTGCAAGCTATTAACAGCCGAGTCACAGATTCGATCATCAATCGTCGAACGCTGGGGTAAACCAGACTGCTCGGCGGCAAATTCCATTCTGCCGTGGCGAGGATACGCGTATTATCGGCGGAGCTCAACCCGATCGTGTCCGGACGCCGTCAAACATCTGTCAAAGCACTGTCACGACTGTAAGGTGTTATTTGATAAGTGGTTACGGTGTTCTTGTTTTGGCGGTTCACGTCATGAAATTTGGCTAGCGGAACAATTGGGTGTCAAGTGGGCCAGCTGTCTATTTACTCAGGGCGAGAAGCAGAGATCTAAGAGGCGACATCGTTTAGCATTCGCTATTTCCCTTCAGGGCCAAACACAACTGAATCGCGGTGTTGCTCTGCCCGTCTGATGCAGCGTGGATTGGGGGGGGCGGTGAAGTGCGGTATTTCCGGGAACCTATCTTGTCCGTCAGCGACGATTTAGTCTGTAACGGTTATTCCGATTTCGGCTTCACTTTCGGCTTAAAACTGTGGAAATCAGATTTCCGAGTTGGAGCGATTTTAGGGTCGATGCTGGGACAAGAAACCTGCTTAAACGTTACCTGATACGTCAAGTCTAGCGGTTGCAGTGACTTGTTTGATTAGATCGGCGGTTTCTGCGCGTTCACTGCCAAGGTCCGTGGTGGCCTACTCGATTTTCTTTAATCGAGTATTTTCGAATTACGAACGCCGCCCAAAAGGCTTCCGTAAAGCCCCCACAATCGCAGTCTTGCGCAAAGACTGAATGCCACCACAGCTAGTCAAGCTTCGTCACCAGAAATGTCGACCAAAACGTTGAACTCCACCTGTGTTACGTCTCTGTCTCATTCTGCCAGGAAGAATGAGGTCTGCCTGAAGCAGTCAATGAGGGTAATACCTGAAATCAAAACAAACACCCGGACCGACCTGGCGGGCCACACTGCAAAGGAAACTGAAGTGACTAGGATTTTAGCTTCGTTGGTAGTCGTCTCGATGATGTCTGCCTCCGCCATGGCCAACGACTGTTGTTGCGGCCATTGGGAGACAGTTGAGACAACTGTCATGTGCCCACAACAATGCCAGGAAACACGAACCGTTTGCTCAACCGAATACAAGTGCGAAGAGCGAACACGAACCTTCACCTGCTGCAAGCAGGTTCCGGTTTGCGAAACAAAGAGCTGTTGCTACACGGTGATGGTTCCACAGTGCAAAACACGCACTGAAACTTACTGCGTAAACGTTCCTTACACAGAACAGGTTTCTGAGGAATACACCGTTTGTGTTCCTTACCAGGAGCAGATGACGGGTAGCCGGACTATTTGTGAAACTGTTATGGAGCAGAAAGAAGTTCCTTACACAGTTTCTATTCCTTACACAGAGCAGATGACTGGTACTCGCAACGTTTCCAAGGTCGTTATGGACCAGAAGGAAGTTCCTTACACAGTTTCTGTTCCTTACACAGAACAGATGACTGGAACTCGCAACGTTTCCAAGGTCGTTATGGACCAAAAGGAAGTTCCTTACACAGTTTCTGTTCCTTACACAGAACAGATGACTGGAACTCGCAAGGTTTCTCGTCAGGTTGCGGTTACCAAGTACCGAACTGTGCGAGAAGATCAGGGTAGCTGGGTTGAAGAAGTTGACCCATGCAATCCTTGCTGCAAATGCAAGAAATGGTGCGCAAACATCGTTGAAAAGCAATGCCCTTACACTTGCTGCGAAACAGTATGTGAAGACGTTCCTTACACATACTGTGTAACAAAGCACCGATGCGAACAGCGAACAAAGACTGTTTGCTGCCCACGAACTGTTTGCGAACAGGTTCCTTACACATACTGTGTAACGAAGCACCGATGTGAACAGCGAACAAAGACTGTTTGCTGCCCACGAACTGTTTGCGAACAGGTTCCTTACACATACTGTGTAACGAAGCACCGTTGTGAACAGCGAACAAAGACTGTTTGCTGCCCACGAACTGTTTCAAAGCAGGTTCCTTACACATACTGCGTTAACAAGACTCGTCAGGAAGTTCGAACTCGCACAATGTGCGTTACGAAGCACCGCACAGAGCAGCGTTCACGAGAAGTGAGCTGCACTGAAATGGTTGCTGAGCAGCGAACACGTGAGTATCAGGTTTCTTCAATGCAGACTGTTTCTGAAGAAAAGACTGCCTCGTTCACTGTTCGCATTCCCGTTCAGGTTTCTAAAGAAATCACTGTCAACGTTACCAAGATGGTTCCACAGACAGTCTGCAAGAAAATCTGGATTCCAGGCAGTGCTTACAAGATGAACGACGGAGCTGGTTCAGGGGCTTGTGGCGGTGACTGCAACTAGTTTGCATACTGTTGGTAGCTTGTGAAAATAATAAGAGCCCCGTGCCTTTGTACCGCACGGGGCTTTTTTATTTAATAAAATCAGTTTCTTACTGCTGCAGTTCTCGTGCATGTTGCGTCGGAAAGATTAGGAGCTATGACCAATCCTGAGCCGACATGTTCTACAGTTCCCCCAACATCGCTTCGCAAACTCTTCATTCAATTCACGTGGCGATTGTGCGTTGCTGCAATTTGTGTACTTGTTGTCGGGTCGTTGCTAACTGTCTTTGCCAGGTCATTCTGGTTGGCGGATATCCTGGCAAATCTGCGAGTTCAGTTGGTCGTTGGGTTACTCGCATCTTTAGCAATCGCATTCGCATTTAGAAAGTGGACCTGGGTTCTGATCAGCCTGTTGGTTGTTGGGTTGCACGTTCCATCGTTCATTGCAGGATCCGGTTCAGAGCTGCTTGTCGGGTCCAGCGATGGAATACTGAGCCGTCCGCTGATCGTAATGACGGCAAATGTTCTGACCACGAATCGACGCTATTCTGATATTGAATGCGAACTACTTGCGTGCGATGCTGATGTTGTTGCCGTCATCGAAATCAGCAGCGGACTGCGAGACTACCTGGCGGGAGATTTTTCGAAGTCGTACCCGTATTCGCTGGTTGATATTCAGGATTCCGGTAATTTTGGAATCGGGCTGTACTCAAAACAGAAATTCGAATCAGTACAGTTGATGACATTTAACGATGACTCGTTGCAGTCGGTGATGGCAACTATCGATCAAGGTAATTTGAAATGGCGCATTATTGCCACCCACACTTTTCCGCCGATGGGGTCAGGCCCCTTCAATCATCGCAACCTGCATCTAAAAATGCTTGCTGACAGGGTTGAGTCGCTTCGTCTGGATGACCCCTATGTTCCGATTATTGTCATGGGCGATCTGAACATAACGCCATGGTCGCCGATCTTCCAGCAGTTTACAGTGGGGGCGAAGCTAAGAAGATGCGGATCAGCCACTAGTTTTGTTCCAACGTGGTACCGTTTTCCTACTTTTCCATTGGGGTTAGTGCTGGATCATGTGCTGGTTACTGCCGATGTTCTTTCGGGCCCCGTGACAATCAGTCCTGATGTCGGCTCTGATCATCGGTTTGTGACTGCGCCGTTGCAGTGCGTGGCTGAGTAACGTTTTCACGGCGTCCAGATCGCGTTGGACTTTGCCTGATTATCACCCTTTTTTCGCGGCGTTCGGCGAGCCTTCATTCTGACGTAGGGCGGTATAAACCGACCGCGATATCCGAAATGCGTGACATTGGCCTTATAATCGGCTCGCAGAGGTTCTCGCAGATCTTCAAGAACCATGTTCGAACGACATAGTCCACCAATCAGATCTTCAAGACGATGGAGATATTCGGTGGTGCCGGATTCACGATAAGATGTGTCGATTTGCTTTGGCAGCGGCCCCTTGTGAAAATACTCGACACCAATCACAAACTGATGTCGTTCGTTGCGATGGCTGATCTGCAGACTGACGGGTTGTTTGTGCTGACTGATATATGTGCCGTTGTCGCGCAGTACGCGAGCGATTTCTGCATACATCGGGCACAGGTCCGGAATGTAGCAAGTGCTGACCGGTTGGTGCACAATGTCGAACGTGGCATCCGACAGCATGCGAAGATCATCCATTGATGCTCGGAGAGTTTGAATCTTCAGTCCTCGCCGTTCGGCTTCGCGCGTATCCAGTTCCAGCATCGAATCACTGATGTCTGCCACTGTCACGTTAGCGCCCGCTACGGCATACAGAATTGACTGCCAGCCGCCTCCGGATGCGAGACACAGCACGTCCAGCCCAACCACGGATTCCGGCAACCAGCCACGACCATCCAGCACCTTAAGCGGGTTTCGGCAGTCTTCATCCGTGGCGGTTCGGGCAAACAGGCTGCCCCCATCCGCCATGCGATTCCAGGTGGTTCGATTGGTTTGTTGGTAATCCACTGGGAAATCTTTCGCAGAGACTAAATGTGCGTCCAGCTGATTTTGCTGACAACGTTTCCGACTTATCACAAGTGGATGCAGGAATTTCCCGCATCGCCAGTAAGGTGTTTGAGAGATTGCTGGGCGGCACGGGGTGCGTTTGGCAAAGCACTGATTAATTCAGTGCTGTCAGTTTAACCAGCGATTGTGGTTTCGCCGTGAGTCGTCACTAAAAAACGACTTGATCCGAGAAAGTGGGAGGGGATCTTTCACAAAGGTTGTCGCGAATTCAGGTCCTGAAATGAATGGTCTGTCGGTGGTTTCATTTCAACATTGGCGTCGCTCACCGAATCGTCGGGACAAGCGTTAGAACCGATCCTTGATGGGTGATACGTTCGGTGTCCGCTTGGGAAAAAATTTAAATATTGGCAGGTATTCGTAACCTAGCCTGCTAACAGAAAGCTGATTGCGGTGGTTTGGAAAACCGGGGCACGCCACCCGCACTTAACATGCAACTCATCGGGCTTGAGAAAAATCAGCTCGCAACTATTACTTCCGACACGTCCTACGAACTGCATACGTCCCCTTCGTCGATTGAACTGACTTTGAACCGACTGCATGCAGAGATGATTTCCGTTGGTCCCATCACATCTGTTGATGTTAATCGGTCACAAACAACACGAAGAGTGGCGTGCCCCAGTTCTCAGTACCACGGTTATGAGAGTCAGTTTGGGTTAAGGCTGACCGCAGGTGTGGGGCAGTTTTCTGCTTCTGGAGCGCACGCGAAAGAAGCAGAAAACGGCCGGGCGAATTCGACAGGAGTCTGGTCGCCAAGTGAACTGTGCGGCCGACGCTGATTGTAGCAGTCTCGCCACGTTGAGATCACCTGACGAGCTTCGGCAAGACTCCAGAATAACTCACATGCCAGGCACTCGTCGCGGAACCGGCTGTGGAAACTCTCCACGTAGCCGTTCTGCCACGGACTGCCCGGTTCGATGTACGATG
>Ga0209390_10000736_pt1 | contig 64939 bp, 102 predicted proteins | sample BON01_FD_187212 | JGI IMG/M metagenome (GOLD analysis project Ga0209390, IMG submission 187212) | Freshwater microbial communities from Lake Bonney liftoff mats and glacier meltwater in Antarctica - BON-01 (SPAdes) (version 2) | ecosystem: Environmental > Aquatic > Freshwater > Ice > Glacier...
CGAAATAGAATTCCACATAAAGATGTTAACTCCCAATATGGATAATAGTTCATCAAATTCATCATCATCGAGTGATGATTCATTGACGAATTTTCTATATGATTTAATATGACTCATGATCTATTTTATTTATCTATATATTTACATTGAAATCTCTACTGTCTGTGAAAGCGCTAATGATTTATATGCATTAACTATTCCAGTTGCAACTCCAGGTGTCGGATAATATTTAGCATCTATTACTGCAGCTAACTGAGTTAAGCATAAAAATAGATTATCACCAAGTACGGCAGGCTGTTTAACTGGTCCATGTCCAATGGTTACAAAGTTACCATTGATCCATACATCATTTGAAGCAGCTTCTATCTCACTACCTGATGTTAAGTTAATTGTACTATTAGAGTTTATGTTTATTTCTCCTCCACGTAATTCTATGGAAGAAGAGCTATCCGCGTGCTCAACTGTAATAGCCTTATCCTGTCCGATATTAATTCTAGAATTCTTAAGTTGCATTGTTATGCCCTTATCTACGGTAAACCAAATCTTTAATTCTTCGTCGCCATCGAATAGAACAATATGAGTTCCTAAATATTCTCCTTCTTTTGCTAATTCACTTCTAACATCAGTTGCAAGTTCCTGGATCGTATAGTATTCTGGAGAATAAGAGTTTCCGTTATTAAACATTACGGCAACTACTGAATCCTTCTTTGGAATAGAAATAGATCCACCTTGTCCGTCTTGTCCAAAGAACGCAGATTTCTGTTTAGGATATGCCCATGGTAAATCTTCTGTTTCGATCTCATCTTCGTGCATCCCGAACACTCGAATCTTACATCGTCCTTCTTTATTAGGATCATTTGGATCTTCAACTACTCCTAGATATGCTTTATCTATGTAGTCCTCATCTCTTTTATTAATTTCTCCAGTTTTATCACTCATATAAATTTATACTGTTTTTATTAGTAAACGTTCCCGTTGTTCGGTTTATTCCACTTAGGTTTAGTATCTCCATTTGACTCATATCCTATTCCATATACATCATTTAAGTTTACAACTGGATTATCTATGAAATTACTAGCTGCTTCTAATGCTGGATTAATTAATCCACCTACTTGAGCTAGTCCGTTAATTACCTTTTGACCAGCGTTTGATAATGCATCTCCTACTACTGGTAATCCACTTAGGAATGATCCTGCGTTTTGTACTCCTGCGCCTACGTTTCTAGATCCCCATGGGTTTCTAATATCAGTTTTGATTGGATCATCGTATATCTTACTTCCATCTCCGAATTTAGCCTCTTCATTTACCCATCCAACTTTAATCTTGAATGAATTTTCTTCTGACTTTCTTCCTTGTCCTCCAATATCAACTGATCTACCGATTGGTAAAGTATCTGAGAAATCAAATTCACATTGTCTACATTCAAATTTAACGTATCCGAATTGATCCATTACGTTTGAGAATGAATTTCCACCTCCAACTATATTACCAATTGCGCCACTATTTACACCTAATGCATTTGCTACATTCTGTCCAATTCCAGGAAGTCTATATCTAAGGTTTCTAAATTCAGCAATATAAATATCCATTGAAAACCATCTTAAATTATCTGGAACTCTTTCTCTTCTAAATTTATTGTCGAATATTGCATTACGATATAATCCAGAAAGTTCATGTATGCGTAAATCGACTGCCTCTAATGTTTTAATAGTTAGAGATATGTCTTTAGTCTTTAATCCCTTACTTTGATCCGTATTTTGCGCGTACATTTCACCTAATCCTTCAACTGATTGGAAATACCAAGGTGCGTTAAATGTAAGATATCTCAATATTTCTCTAAATGTAGCCAGTCCATCTGCTTGTGGATTATATCCTCTACTTATTAAGAAATTAATTGCACTTGAATATCCTCCAGTATTAAATAGTGGACTATTCATTAGTGCTACTTCAGATGTTGGATTCGGAACAGGTATTTCTTCAAAGTTGAAATCAATTGCGAATGTCAAATACGTAGGTTCATCGAAAGGATCTACGAATATTCCTTTTCTAAAGTTGTTATGTTTTAGGTTTAATCCTGTAAAATTATGTGGCATTATTGAACTATATTTTTTTCACCTAACCAATTAACTCGTGCTAATTGAAATTCAGTTTTAAATGGAAACGAGGGATCTAATCTATCATAGATATATTTAACACCGCTTACATAATATTTACCAGATATAATAGTATCTGGAATAGAATCTTGTATATTAATTGGAACAGCCGATTTACCGTCTACGTTTCCATCTTTAGTTTGAATACTTTTTTCCATTGTAGTAATTGGTGGAAAGTACATCATTATTGGAACTGCCATTCCTCTATTGACCTGAAAATTAACTCCAGCTGTTTCAACCTTTAACTTAACTTTATTAAGCTCACTATTATTGTGATCATTTATTAAAACCGATGCATTCCATTCTGCATGTGCGTTACCATAATCAATATTCATCCATTTTTTAATAATAGAATCTCTTAATGTTTCATCATCGGGCTCTAATCCTTTATTGTTACCAGTATATCCCTTAATTTGAACAGGATTTACAAAGAAGCTAGTAAATTTATCATTTGCCAATGCCGCATCATAATAATAAATCTTCTTTTTATATCCTTTAGTCTTTAATATACTTCCATTACTACCCATTAGTGAATAATTGATAATGTATTCAGGTTTACCCCTATAATTATCTTTATTTGTTAATCCAGATACGCTTAACATTTTAGCTAGTTCTGGATTCTTTCCATCAGTTACGTCCTGTGATATATCTAATTCCGAAGAATCAACCATATTGTCATATGTCATATTATGTTCATTCAGTGGATTCAACTGTTCTGCTATATTAATAAAAGTTAAGTGATAGAATTTATCAATGAACGTTGTGAAAAATGAATCATCATCTAGATAGGAATGTTTTGAAACATGATCAATAAAATTCAAGCTACTCTTATTAGTATTCAACCATGTCATATTATCATTTGGTGTAAAATCATTACATGCAAATCCTAGATCTGTTTCAGCTGCTACTTGTTTCAATGTATCTTTTGAATTCATTGATCTGTAGCTCTTAGATACATTCTTGTAAATCTTAGGTATATATAATTCTCCAATCATAATGAACGTTGCTCCACTATCAATGTTCTCCGCATTCAATATAGCATCTTGATTTGTTTTTATACTTGTAATTAAAAAATCACAACGAATTGGTTTAAACTTATCATTCTGAGGTTTAATGTAAACACTCATAATTGGATCATTCTTAGGATAATTTGCTCCGGTCAGTGCTCCGGTTCCATCAACAAATATTATTTTAACAGTTGGAACAATACCAGTCTCATCAATTATCAATAAATCAATGTCTGAAATTGGAATAGAATTTATCTTAACGAACGGTTTATCAGATCCAGTCTTCGTCTTAGCATTTCTAACTCCTCTTCCTGGTATATAGAACGGATTCTCAGGTGTCACCTGAGAATCATCTGTTGTCCATAATTCCTTAAGTGGAATTTTTGGATCAGTTATTACTGTTATTAAATCTGTTTTAGCCATTTATTATAAAAATAATTTATCTTTTAGTAATGCAGTTTGTAATCTAGATCTTGAAATAGGAACTGGACAGTTTTCTTTATTAACTGTCGTTACGTCTTCTCCAAATATCAATCTTCCATCTTTTACTTTAACACTCTTGTCTCCTACTTTAGATAGATTAGGAGGAAGTTCTCCATTTGCTCCGATATTTACACCATCGCGGTTCTTAGGATTTTTACGTGCTAAATTATTAACTCTGTTTTTATCTTTCTTACTTATGACCGGCAAATTAGCTCCAGATTCCTTCTTTTGTTCTCTTTCTGCTAATACTCTAGGTGGAACATATACTGATTCTAATGATGAGAACGGTAATGCATATAATAAATCACCTGCTTGAATTGAAAATGGATTAGATATACCATTGTACTTTAACATTGCATCCCATTTGGTTTGATCTCCATATAAACGATTTGCCATTAAATCAGGTCTCATGTTTTCATATTCACTAACTGCAGTAACTCCCGCCCCATCTGATCCACGTGGGAATGAAAAGGTGCTATAAATTAAATCAGTTACCTGCTGATCATATTTAGTTATAGTTCGTTTTCTAGATAATATTTTACTTATTAACATAATTAGTCTTTAGTTTTTAAATCTTTAAAATAGTCGGTTAATACTGGACTAGCTTCATAGAATGATCCATACATATTACCTACTTGTCGTTTGTATCTAGCGACTATTTTTTCTAAGTTACCTGCTCCTCCTACTGCGTCAAATTTAATGGCTGAGTTAGATGTAGGTAACATAGCATCGATAATATTCGATGCAACTGCGTTAACGTTTCCTCCAGTTCCTGCAGATATTGCATCCTCTGGGTTTGTACCTTCGATCCACGCATTAGCCTTTCTAGTATTATATTCGCCAAGTGAATTCGATGATGAACTTGGAGGAGCCAATTGATCAAATGCCATTCTACCATTACCTAAGTTAAACATAGATTCTATATCCTGTTTAGCTCTTGGTCTACCATGATTTAATGTAACAGTAAATGAAAATTCCGTTGGAAAATCATCAATACCTAAAGTTTCTCCAATTTTCATACTTACATCGGCTAAACATAAGTTTCCAATCATTGCAATTGGGTTCATTGGATTACCAACAGTAAGATGCCATTCACCGACTGCTCTACCGTCTAGTATCGCTCTATAAATCAAAGGTTTTCTCATTAGTTTTCCTAATCTAGGAGCCAACATTTTAGAAATAGGATCTGCATTTCCTTCAAATTTACCATGTAGTTTATCTCTTTTTTCGTTTATTCTTGATTGATCATACGCTCCGCCTTTTCCGTCGTATGATCCTCCTGCTATTTCTTTTGCGAAATCTACTAAGTCTGCTATATTCTTTTGGGCTAATGCCGCAAGTTGTTCTGCTCCTTGTGTTAATCCACCAGCTACATCTCCGTCTAACATTGAGTTCTCCATTCCAAAATTAGGTGTAGTTACTCCAGTCTTCTGGAAGTATCTAGCGCCACCTCCCCAGAACGGAGCAGTATTATATGTTAAACTTAGAAAGTTCGTTAGAAGGTCTAAGAATGCAATCTTTGGATTGATTCCACCATAAGACCTAAGTGAATACTCAAATTTTACCTTAATCGGGTTCACTGTTGTATCTTTAAATCCTCTATCTCTAATGAGTGTTTTATCAACAACATTGACTGGCCCTAATATTCTATTCCAATATGGTCCATCTGATCCGTACGCATCCTTAATATATTGTTGAATATTAGTATCATATCCTGATAATTTTAATATATCTTGAGTTCCATTTCCTGAGAATACTTGAGATTTTAATATGCTTATAATCTTTTCATTTTCAGGGCCAGTTAAACCGGCAGCAGCTGCTATTTCTTCAACTGTTATTTCATTTCCGGCAATATCCTGAACCTTAGATTCTCTAGGAGTCCAATTTAATCCCCATGAAATATTTAATATATCATTTAAGCTATTATCAATATCACTACCATACCATGTAACGGCCTGAGCAATAGGAATAGCCGGAGACTTATCTTTATGAATTCTAATATCATCTTCAATTGGCATAGGATATCTCCTTAAAGTAACCATCCTATTATTAGGAACCTTTCCATAATACTTACACCATAGGAAATCTTGAGGAGAATATGGAACAGGTGATTCTGCTTCACCTTTATGTGCCCATCTAATTATATCAGATGCAGTTGGATTCTCCATTGACTTTTTAACCTCATTGAAAGATTTAAGAACGGCACTTGCTGAAGATGCTGCATCTTGTGTATCTTCAGCAAATGTATTAATTACCCTATTTAACAAACCTGACGAACCTGACGAACCTGCATTATCGAAGTGCATATCTCTTTCATATGCTTGTTCATTCAATCCAAATCCACTATATCTAAAAATCCTAAATGGGTTAAATAATGAGTATGATCCTGGTACTCCACCTAATTTATCAACAAATGCAGCAGGGTCATCATTCTCTGACTCAATATACTGAGTTCTAATTACTGAGTACTCATCTCCTATTTCATTGCTAAGTAATCCACCGTTGAAAGCATCTCCTATATTCTGTAAAATTCCCATTTATAAATAGTCTTTTTATTATTTATCATAGAAAGAAAGTTGATTGCCCGATTACTTAGTGCTTCTCTGATTCATGAAATCTTGAAATGTTAATACCGTGTTAGACGGGAAACTTGCAGATTCCTTCTGTGTTTGTTTCTTTCTATATTTTTTACTACCCGAAGTGCTTGTAGTTTTAGATTTTCCAGGTCCGGAAAGTGCAAACATATCCATGTTATCTCCAGGAGAAGCTGTTGCAGGTACCTGATGCATAGGGGTTTGCGTAAATGAAGGAGAGTCAGCTGGCGCCAACATATCCTCTTCTATTTTCTTATCGTTTTTCATAATTAAAATATTCTTAATTGTTTAACTCCAGTATTTTCAGATGAACCATCATCCGTTGTACCACTAATCACTCCTCTACTTATTACATCATTTCCGGAATTATTAGGAGTTACGACTACATCATCTAATGCTCGACCTTGGTAAACTTTACCTTTTCCGCCAATTGCCGCAAGTTTATTATCGAAGTCTGTTCCTTTTCCAGTTAGACTACTACCATTTGCATCTTTTACGAAATCAAAGTATGAATATTCAGTACTTGACCCTGTTGATATATGAAAATGTCCAGCGGTTGCACGTCCAGATGGATTCTTATATTCATTAATCATTCCAAGATGTGGATATTTTCCAGATTTCATAATATCAATTACTACTTCTTCTATATCTGCCTGTTTATCATTAGTTGCCGTCCCGTCAATTACAAAATCTATTGCATTACCGGTTGCGTGTCTACTACCTCTACTTCTATGGAAATGATCATTTCCTCCAGTTATATTAAGTCTAATTTTAGTTCTATCTTGTATAATATCTACAATATCAATTAGGTTTGATTCTAAACTAGCGCTACTGTGAGTAGACACTGCAGATATTAATTCTGGAGCTCCTCCTGGATATTTATCAAGGTGTTTAGTTGGTGTTGGGTTATTTGCGCTATATGGTTTAAGTTTAATACCATGGCTTTTAGCAATATTCACAGCAGTGTCCGCATCAACCATTTTCTCGTTTATGCTTCTCCATTTATCATATGTGTTAATATAATTATTCATTATTTACCCATTTTTTCATATTGACCGAATGGCATGATATGTAATTCCTTTCTCTTAGTTGTCTGCTTTCGCATATATTCTATGATTGAAGTTTTTGGATTCTCATCTGGATGTTGAACTACTCCTACTTCCAATCGGGCCTTTCCTTTTGCCCAATCATTGATGTTTTTCCAACTCTCATCTTTATGTTTAGGATCTGCCATATGATTTAAACTTTTTATTATTTATATGATAGAATAAATAATAAAAATATATTTAATACTATGAATATTTTAGGTTATAGCGATTGGAAACTAAATGAACAGAATACTTCTAGTTTTAAAGTATATACGTTGCCAAATAGAGAAAATTATATCTATCGAAGAGCCGGAGACAGGTGGCAATTTCAATATAAGTCAACTACTCGTAAAGATATATGGCACCGGGTTGAAAACAATCAATCAATTAACTTACTTAAATCACAATATATTAAAAATAAAGCAAAATCTAAAACTAATATGTCTAATTCAATACCTGTAAATGTTAATACTCAATCATATTGGACTTTAATTGCTATAATTGCATGTGAAAACTATATAGATAATAAGCAAGGAATGGCAGATGTTGCTCAGTCGATATATAATAGGTTTAATATTAATGGTAAATTATATGGTAAAACAATATTTGATATAATTATATCACAGAATCAATATCAGCCAGTTACTGATGGAATCAGCAAAGGTGCAAATTGGAATTCAATTGATACGTTAAATAAATCAATACTTGCATATATGAAAACTAAAGGAGTAGATAAGACAACTGCAACTGGCGCTATAAATAATGCAGTATCCGCTCAGAAGGATTCTAAATTAATATCAAATGCAAAAAAACATGTTGGATCTAGAACTGAGTTTCTATCAACGTTACCAAACTCAAGTAAAGCAATATCACCAGTTGAGAGATCTCCATTTGGATCTAATAATGCATTCTTTTGGAATTACGCTGGGAAAACTAATTACTATGACAAACAACTACTTGCTGCAACATCTAAGCCTGGCTCAGTTCTAATATCTTAAATTATTTAAATGTAGTATATTCACCATCGATAAAGTGAACATGCTGGGCCTTTCCACTTTTGTGAATAATAACGTGGGATTGTAACCAATTGCTTGGCCCAATATTGTAACCCATTCTCATTATGGTAGAAGTTCCAACTGCTAATGCTCCGTCAAATCTACCAGGAGTATGTGAATGTCCAGTTACAATCTTCGTGTTAAGTTTTCTGAATTGTTGTATTGATCCTCTTGATCCCCCTGATCCAATGTCTCCATGACATGCTAGTTCCCATCCATTAACGATGTAACTGTCGCTACGGCCCAATGTTATGAAATTTGGAAATACATTATTAATTAGCTCTGGAATAACTCCTTTAACTTGTGGATCTTCTCCATATTGTTTAAGAAGTATTTGACTATATTGCATGTATTCCATTGAATTCTTTGCTGTTGGCATCTTCTTCCAATCTTCATTCTTTAACCATCGGTCTAAGAAATCGTCATGGTTACTTCTAACAACAACGACATTCTCGTATTCCTCGAACATTGCTAATTGATTCAACATATAATCAACTTCCTTCTTCAAATCATTAGTTCCATTTACTTCTTTTCTATATTGAGCAAATGGATCTTTTGATTCATGATGATTAATAGAAGATCCATCGAATACATCGTGTAAAATAACGTGAGTTGGAACTAAATTTTCCATGAGTTTCTTACTTCCCTCAATTACTTCTGGATCCTCGTTGCCGAAGTGTAAATCTCCAAGAACACAAGCATCTACTTTTGTTACTCTAGCGATATCAGTTTCTCCTATCCATTCTGTAGGTTCCTCTCCGAAATTATCTCTCTTCCATGCAATTTTAGCAATTAATGGAAATGTCTCATTTGAAAAATCTATATCTTGCTCTTCTCCATCGAACCATACATCGTAATATAAATCTGTAAAGTTACCTTCATCATCTGCTGATACCTGTCTCGTGTAAAATGTTTCATCATCTTTGATTTCAACTACTACGAATCCTAATGTATGGTGAAATTCTCCTTTCTTACCTGATTTAGAATCTGTGTAATTAGCTTTAGTACATGCTCCAGTAGTCATCATCATTTTAGGTTTACAACCTTCAAGAACTGGAATCATTTCCAATTGAAGTTTAGGAGATCCAAATATACATGAATTGATTCCTGACATTCCTTGCATCCCAGTCATTGGATTAACTGCAGTTGGCTGAACTTTAACATCTGACATTATTGAAAGATATTTATGTACATCATGTCTAGCTGCATCTAAATACTTTAATACTGGACCGTGCCATACGTCATGGTTCTTATCTGTAAATACCGATGTTGGATTTTTATATCTTCCAGCAATGACATGAATATCCGCTTTGATGTGCTTAGCATATGATTCTATATTCTTTAAAAATACAGGATGAACTGGTGTATTGTTTTGAGCCCATGTGATAATGAACCTCTTTTTATTTTGATTGAATTTTCTATTTTTAGCCTTTAAAAATTCTGGTGATTCGGCTGGAGAATTTGCTGTTCCTAATGTTATATTAAGTCTAGCTACCCACTTTTGAACGGTTCTTGATGATTTTCCAATATACTCTGCTAGTATCGCCATTCGATCCTCCCATTTAATAGATGTGTCTTGGTAGGTATGCTTAATAAAGTCTTTGTTGTCTTGATTTAATTCTTTAAATTCCATGCAATATTAATATTTCTTTTTATTATATTAGAAACCAGCTCATTAGTTTCGTAAAATGAAAGGAATTAGCTACACCTTCCAATAGCGATATTACTTTTCGTAAAACTCCAGTTCCTTCTGTAAATTAAAAAATTCAGAAGCTATTGTGTTAGGAACCATTGCTTTAAACGTATTAAAATCACCATCTTCAATAGCTGCGATAACATCTATTGACTTTTGATAACTTGGAACTTCAATCAATTTGAATTCGTCATCTAATCTTAATGGAATATCTTTCTTCTTAACATGGTCTAGTTGTAAAACATAGTCCTTTATTTTATTTGAAGTAGATCCCCATAATATTGGACTAAATTGAGGTCTTAGTCCTGATAATATATTTTTAATAGATCCAGATCCTACGATCTGTACATCTCTAATTAATTCTGGATTGCTCTGTTGTACCTTCTTAAGCATTATAAGAACAGATCTCTCTGAAAATGGATATCTTCTATTCTTTTTATTAATTGATACAAATACACAAGGTAAACCATTTTTAGCTTTTAATTTCTCAGCTGCTTTAATATGACCATTGTGAATTGGTTGGAAACTTCCAATTAATACATTTACCTTTTCAGTTTTAATATTAGCTTTGCTTTTAGTTTCAAAGTCTTCATTCTCACCTACAAAAAGTGAATCTCCCATGAATTCTCCAAATGATGGAAATAATCCTTCATATAGAACATCACCCATTATCACTCTCTTGATTTTAGTAATCTGAATGTTAAGTTGGTTTAATAATTCAGGACTAAAAAAGCTAGAAGAAGATTTCTTTCTAGTTTTTCTAAAGAAGTTAATCAGTATTCTATAAATTTCTTTGAATGTATCATTTCCCTGAATAGATTTAACTACTGCTTCATCTTGGATCAAGTCATATTCTATTTCAAATTCTGGTCTATTTAAATATTCAGGAATATCTAATTGAAGTCCATCATACTTGTTAGAATACTCTTTAATGAAGTCCTTATATATCGCGTTTATTAAGTTAATGTATTTTGCGTCATAATCATCTTCACCATCGCACATAGCTCTTAACTCTTCTTCTGAATACATCTCAATCTTATTCATTAAATCGATAACGATTAACCATATGTAATCATTTGATGTATTCTCTTTCTTTTTATCAGTTGTAGATCTAATGCTAAACATTGGATCAACTAATTTTGCAAGAAACGCATTTGCTTTTGCATTCTCATCGTTTTCATCATAGAATCTAAATATGATACTATCGATGTCTCCATTGAATCCCTTTCTAGTTAAAGCTTCTCTTTCTCCAGAATTAATTATCGAGATAATATATTTGGTAAATGATGTAGTTTTAAACTTATCTTGTAGATCTGCATCATTCGCATAAACGAATTCTAAGATGTCTCTCTTTTGATCATCATCTAATTTACCTTCGAATATAATAGGTGGAGCTTCTACTTCTAAGTAATATGCCCATCTATCTAAATCATCTTTAGTCTGTAATGTTTCTTCAGGTTTTCCATCTTCACCTAATCGGTGAATGTATGAAAGTATTAAATTATTCTTAGGAGATCTATTAAATGAAGACGATTTCTTGTCTCTTGATGTTACGAATTCAAATCCGAAATAAAAGTTAGATGGGATTCTTGATTTCTTATCTTCTGATAAAGTTTCGAAATATGCAATAGCTGGATTATAGAACTTCATCAGCATTCGATCAACATATGTGATCTCTCCTGATTTTTTGAAATAACGGAATTTCCCGCTATCTTTATCCTTTTTAACTCCAAAGAAATTACCTTCGATATTCTCGTTTATTACTACAAAGTTATTTAGAAGATTATTTAAAAATTCATCTCCCCTTTTATCGTGTACTTGTCTTAAGTTATTAATCCCTGCCATTTTATGAATAGTATTGAATTGTTATACCTTAAACTTCACCATCAGTTTTAGAAGGTTGTGGATTTTCACTAGATACATCATTTTCAACTTTTGCTGAATCCTTTCTAATAGATTTAGAATCAATAGATATCGAGATACTTCTTACGTTGTCTACATCCTCTGAATTCTTACTAAAATATCCAATCACTTTTTTAAGATTCATGTTTGATTCGTTTCCAAATCCACCATACTCATCTATTTTGCCTCTTAGACTTTTAGTAGCATCCCAACTACCTGCATAACTAATTGACCAGCAGTAGAATTTAACTTCCTCTCCCTTACTTGAATAGTAATGCTCAATGTCTTTAATTTTATTGATTGCTCCGTTTGCATCACGGTACGATAATGAATATCCCTTATTATCTGCAGGAACTCCAAACTTAACTCTATCTGACATGATTTCCATTAATTCACTAATTCTAGCTACTAATGAATCTGCGCTATATCCCTTTAATGGTGCTGATTTTGCTTTAGCTTCTTCTTGTTCGTTAATTTTCTCGAACTGTCTAAATTTATTTACTCGATTTCTCACGGCAATGAATTTTTTATTATTTATCAACTAAACTATTCAATAATTTATTGAATTCAGTCTGACTTTTAGTATCGAACCTATTATTAAAGAGTATTGTGCTGTTTCCGCGAGTATTATCATTTATCTGCTCGTTAAATATTGTGAACCATTCATCGAACTCTTGTTTCTCACGATGATAATCTTCGTATTGATCAAATATATCCTTCTTTCCTCTATCATACGCCTTTACTGAATTATCTCTATTCATATAAATTAATTCACAACTGCGATATAATGGACCTGATATTATTCTATGAAATTCCTCAATAAGCGCATGCTTCGGTATTCTATCTCTATATGTTGCCCATACATAAGCTGAAAATATTGATCTGTCTAAGACTAATATTTTATCTTTAAATGTAGTGTTTCCCATTTCAAGAATAGTTAGAATGTTTGCTAAGCTAAAGTAGTGAGTAACATCACCTATGTCCTTTAGTCCTAGAAATTCAACCCAGCCTGCAAAGTTCCACTTGTAATAAATGAACCTATCGTCTGTGTTCTGAGCGAAGAAATTATCAACCAAGTGCGATTTTCCCGCTCCACGGGGCCCCTCACATAATACTATCATAATAATTTAAATTTTTTGTCATATCTATCTGTAAAAATCAAATCGCCACTATTGTAAACATCAATAATCTCATTTTTACTTAGTCTGGCACATTCAACCATTTTATATTTCAGATTATTATCATCGCAAAAAATAACAGCTGCATCCTTCTTTAATTGTACTACTTTAGAATTCCAAAGTTTCTTAGGCTTACATTCAACCATGTATTTAGTAGATATAATAAAGTCAGCCATATATGTTCTATTTCTTCCGTCAAAATATTTATATGGAACCATGTATTTTTTGGATTCAGCTGGTTTCCATTCTAATTTAAACCTTTCAATTATATTAATCATATATGACAATTCAGATATACTTCTAAAATACCATCCTTTATACCAACCTGACCGCCCATTGCCCGATCCCATCGGAGATGGCTTTCCATACATAGGATTATTTTCTCCTATATTCTTTTTGGATATTTTCTCCCTAATTAATTTAGATTTTTCTCTACCAAATCGCTCATCATATGTTATGCCCTTATATTTATTTGGAATATGTTTTCCATACATTGGATTGTTTTCTCCAGTAACATTTAGCCTCCCATCAGTATATGCGATCTTTACATTATCACTAATATTATTTTTAGTATCAGAAGTATGAGATTTATTAGAAAAACCATATTCTAATTCTCCAGACTTCATTTTATTATGCATCTTATTAAAGTTACTAGTTCCTCGACATGATTTACAAAATGAATTTCTATTGTTCGCATATTTCAATGTATACTTAGTAGAATATTCAATTGATATATTACATATTGGACAGTCTCTAAAGTGTTCCATCTTTGTTTTATTTTATTTATTCGATTCCAGTTAAACTAAGTCACTTAACTATAAAATATGATTAATTGGTTTTAAAATGAATAAATAAACAAAAGCAATACACATGCGTCTTAAATATGTTCGTTTATATGAAGAATATACTGATCTAGAGAAGAAAAGTTTAGAAAAACACTACTCTTGGCCAGATGTTCGTAATACAATTCAATCTAAATTGCCGTTCATCATTATAGATTTTAAAGATGTTGAAAGTAGATCTGAATGTATTGATAGGGATTTATTCGATGAGAAATACATCGAACAGGAATTCCATTTAATGCGATCAGATGGAGAGCATAATAAATATCCAAGTGTATTCATATTTGCAGAAGAATCTGATTTAACTAAGCGTGTATTGGAACTTGAGAAACGATTTGATATACTTAGAATAATAATAGGAGAATACGGAACTGATGCTCCTTCATTATATGTTGATGGAGACAACGTTGATATCGGTGGGAACCTATTAACATCAAATGATATTGACGATATGGATATTGAAGATTTTTATTCAATAGACTCTAAATACTATAAATTTATAGGCTAAAAATAAACACGATTATTATGATTTTAAAGAAAGGCGACAAAGGCAACGCGGTAAAAGAGCTTCAGGTATTACTTGGAATTAAGGCAGATGGTGACTTCGGTACATATACAGAAGCGGTAGTTATAAAATTCCAAAAATCTAAAAAACTAACAGCTGATGGTATCGTAGGATCAGCAACAATGAAAGCACTATCAAGGGGTGGATTAAGTATCGATACTGATAGAACTGGATTCGATGATTCGAACGACAAAGATAATAAGCTTGTATATCATGGAAGTTATAAAACTGCAGATGGTTTAGTTATCGATAGAGCATATCTTGATTCAGATGAGTACGTAAGAGATTACGGAAAATTAGAACCTACTATCTTTTTTATTCACCACACTGCCGGATGGAATAATCCATATGCTACAATTAATTCTTGGAACAAAGATGATAGAGGACGAGTATGTACTCAATATTGTATAGGTGGAACATCAATTGCAAAAGGTAAATATGAAGATTCTAAATATGATGGCACAGTAGTAGAATGTTTCCCTAATAATTATGTAGGTTGGCACTTAGGAAAAGTAGGAGACTTTAATACTTCTAAATATTCATCAGGTGTTGAAATTAACAACTTCGGATATGCTGAAAAGCAAGGTGATAAGTATTATAACTACGTAAACGTTGAAGTACCTGCAGATATGGTTTGTGATTTAGGTTACAAATTTAGAGGACATCAATATTGGCATAAATATACTGATGCTCAAATTAAAAGTTTGAGATTATTATTAATTCACGTTGGTAAAACATATCCAAAGATCGATATACTTGCTGGAATTCCTAAATTATTAAAGGACGGAGTTTCTCCAAAGGATGCATTCGAATTCAACAGCGATGTATATAATGGAAAAGTAAAAGGTGTATGGACTCACACGACAGTTAGAAAAGATAAATTCGACTGTTTCCCACAACCTGAATTAGTTAAAATGTTAAAGAACTTGTAAAACCGTAAAATATTTACGAGTAAAATACTACATGGCAGAATACGATAACTTAGATGAATTCATAAATGACACTCCTCCAAAGTCGAAAGATCCTTTGGAGGAATTGTGTGCTAAATATAATAATACACGTGGAACTATCTCAAATGAGATAAGAGAAAGTATTGATCTCATGAGAACTGGGATGCATGGGCTAAAGGAAGTTCAAGTTAAAATGCTATCTATGCGTCAGCGATTATTAGAAGATAGCCACATATTAATAGAGAATCTATCATCCGTTAAGAAAGCATATAGAAATGCTAGAAGTTCGATGATGGAAGAATTATCCACAAGTATTCAACATAGGTATCAATACAATGAAAAGACTGTTATTATCGATGGTAAAACTGCTAACGTAAAGGAAATGGTAGACACTATTGAAAATCAGATTACATTCTTTGTAGATTCCATTAAAACTGTCGATAACGTATTGTTCGGTATAAAAACAAGAGTTGAGATAGAAAAAACATTAGGCATGTAAATGTTACAATTCGGTATAACCGACGATAATAAAAATCTTAAAATTACATCTTATTCTCTTACATCTGAAAGAGACTATATGTATAGCTTTTTTAAAAAGAAGTCTAAGGACGCGGCGTTTAATCAAGCGGTTGAAAACGGAACATGGGATGGTATGGATCATTTCATGACGAAGGATTTCACAATCCCAATTGGATTATGGAGAGAAGTATCAGAGTTCTCAAGAATCTATCAAATCGAAACCAAAATTGAAGGAATTAAAAATCACTTAGATTTAGAAATAAATCGTCACAACTATGAGAAATTCGTTAATGCACTCTATAAAGGCATCACTACTGATAAGGGCGAGCCGTTTTATCCTAGGGACTATCAATACGAAGGAGCGTTTAGAGCAATTAAGTATAAGTTTTGCTGTGAGGAACTCGCAACCTCGAGTGGAAAAACTTCTATATTTTATACGTACAATTCTTTTCTAAAATTTATAGGAAAAATTGGTAAAGGAAAGAAGGCATTGCTTATTGTTCCTAACGTAAGTCTTGTGAATCAAACGGCAAAGGCATTCAAACAATATTCAAACGGACTAGTTGATTGGAATATCCATACGGTCGGTGGTAAGAAAGGAGAGTTTGATCCAGTTAAGTTCGCAGAATGTGACATGATGATTACAACATATCAAAGTATGCTTAATATTGTTCCTAAATGTTTAAATAATAAACTTGGGAACTTAATTATGAAGGGTATTAAGAAAGGAGAAGAGGAGAAGCGTCAAGGTGACATAATGAATATTAAACGTAAACTTGCATCCGCTAAGATTATGGATATATGCTCAGATTTCTCTGTTGTATGTGTTGATGAGGCACATAAATCTGCAAGTCAGTCAATTGGAGATATATTAGCATCATGTGTAAATTGGGAATATAAACTTGGATTATCTGGAACAATGAAAATTGATTTAGAGTATTCTAATTTCTATACAATGCAAGAAAGAACTGGTCCACTTGTTATGACACTTAGTGCTAAATTCCTAATGGACAATGATTACTCACCAGATGTTAAGATTAAACAGGTATTCTTAGAATATAGTAAGGATAATCCAGCAGTCGCAGAGTACATCAAAATTCAAACTGATAAAGAACTACGTAAGAAAATAAAGGATCAATTCAATAAGCCCGAGGAGTTTGGTAAGCGTATGTTAGAGATTGAAAAGCAAATCATATTTGATAGTGATGAGCGTTTAAACTTCATAAGTAGACTTACTAAGAAGTTTGGAAAGAACACTTTGATATTATTCTCAGATATTAAGAATGAATATGGAGTCCGTATATACGATTCAATTAAAGCATGGAATGAAAATACTTTCTATATTGACGGAGGAATTGACACATCAGACCGTGAGCTTGCTAAAAACACTCTAGAATCTCATGATGATGTGATTATATGTGCAAGTTACGGAACATTTGCGGTAGGAATTGATGCCAAGAACTTACATCATATTATATTTGCTGAATCAACTAAGGCTGAAATAACAATTAGACAAGCAATTGGACGTGGAATGAGATTCCTAGTTGGAAAGAATGTTGTTGTTATCTGGGATATCATCGATGACTTAAAAGGATATTCAGTACGACATTCAGAAGTTAGGCATGATATTTATAAGAGTCAGGACTTTGAAATTCTTGGAAGTAAAAGAGTAAAACTAGAGGATTTTACTCTCTAGTCTAAATTGAACAGATCTTCCTAGCCAATTCTACTAGTATAATCTTCATAAGATCGACACCTATGATTAGAATTATTTTTATCAATAGTACGCGTTTCATTAATGACACTATTTACATTCTTATCACTAGACTTTTCCATTTTTGGAACACTAAGACTAGTTGACTTAGTTCGTTTAGGTGAAATCGTTTCCTTTATATAAATATCATCAGGTTTCAATCTAAAATCATCTAATCTCGTCTCGATATTCAATTCACCATGATTAACTTGTTCGTCCAATACAACGTTTACCGTCTTATTAACTTTAGTTTGACGGTTGTTAGTTGTAGATTTTGACGTATCATTATTTCCATCATATTTTTCATGATTAACTTGTTCGTCAAGTACATCGTTTGCTATTTCAGATGCAAGATTTATAGCCTCTCCTAGTCCATTGAAATAATTATTCTCTCCATCTGTTTGTATCAATCGTTGAAACGTCAACGATGGCTTCTCTTCTGTTAAATTTAATTCTAAATGATCATTCATAACTTAATCTTATACTTTTGAAACATTAAAAGTTTTAATACCTTTTGTTTATTTATTCATCATGTTTTACTAATTAGCCCTGGCAGTTTAAATCTTCCCACTTTGCGATTTCTTCATCAATGTCGTCCTTGCCATAACATTTATTATTTAATGAATTTTGGTTGCAATCACTATTCCTAGTAATATCTTGATGTGATGTAGATGTATGTTATAATATGACATAATACATCTCCTTGTTTCTTCGTCATACTCCTCATAGTTTACAGTTTTAAACATTGATTTAATTTTATTAAGATCCCTTTGATCTATTACGATATCACTAGCTCCAAGTAATGAATCTAATAATCCACTGAATGCTTTTCCAGCAATTAGGCTCGTGCCTATTTTCTTTAAGAATAGTTCACCTTTCTTAATCATTTCTATTTTTACAATAATGTCCCTGCTATCTAACCCGGTGTTAATATCATGATTAACTGAATCTAACTTCTTTATGTGGTCTACGTTCTCTGAAATAAAAACCAAGTCATATGTATAAAACGATAAAGTGATTTTAGTATATTTACCGACGTAATTAAAGTTTACGAATTCAGGTTTTACAAAGTTACTGGCTGCTTTAATTATGATTGGATCTATTCCTGCTGACGTAGCGTAGTCTTCCATTGAATCCAGCTGCATTGTATAATCTGGAAACGGAAATGACGCTAGGTATGGGAATGCTTCAAATACAGCAAGTTCTCCCGTGAGTTGATCTATGTGATCTTCCATAATTAAAACCTTCTTTTAATTATTTATATAAGATATAACAAAATATAACTTGAGCACATGGAAGATAATTCTAAAAAAATCAAACAATTAAGCCTGAGGCAAGGAGCCATCAAGATTCTTATTAACTCGATATACGGAGCCTTCGGAAATAAGTGGTTTTATTTTTATAATCCAGATATCGCCCAGTCGATTACACTCCAGGGACAAGATATGATTAAGTTTGCGAATAAGGCAATTGATTTTTACTTTAAAAACCGATGGCATCTAGATACCGAACTTCATGAAAAACTCGGATATGCTAATCATAAAATAAATCAGATTCCATCTGATACAATCATTGCAGTATACACAGATACAGATTCAACTTATGTTAATTTTGAGCCTGCTATATTGTCAATAGAAGGATTGGATTTAACTGAAGATGAAAACATGCGATTATGTATTGAGATCGATAAACATCGTATTATGGAATTTTACGATACTGCCTTTGACAAATGGTCAGCGAGATTTAATACTGAGAATCGTCAAACGTTTAAATTGGAGCTTATTGCAACTACCGCAGTTTGGATTAAGAAAAAGAATTATGTACTTAAAGTAGCATATGAACCTAATCCAAATGAGGAATTATATCCAATGTATGACAGGTACCTTTTGATTAAGGGACTTGAGCCGATTAAAGCATCATATCCAATATGGGCAAGAGAGCACCAAACTGCATTCATCGAATACCTATTGAAGACGGGTGTTAACTTTGATTTAGAACAGGATTTAGTTACAATGATAGAGAAAGTTAAAGAAGAATTTTTAACTCTTCATCCTGATGAATTCTCACAAAGTTTTAACCTGCGACAATATGATAAATACGTTCAGAGTGAAGCTAAATTCATATTAAAGGGAGGAGCAGCGAATGGACCAAAGGCGGTAATGCATCACAATCACTTAATTATTAAAAATGAATTAGAAGGTAGATATCCTAGGATTCGACAAGGTAGTAAATATCAAATGCTATATTGTAAACCAAATGAATTCGGAGTAGATCTATTTGCATATAACCCAGGGCAATATCCAACCGAGATAGTTCCTGAACTAGATTTAGATCAACAATTCTTTGTTTTAATTGTAGAGCCTATTAATAGAATACTGAAAGCAATTGGACTAAATACTCTCGATCCTAATTTACGAAGATCAGTTATATTCAAAACATCGAAGACTAAGAATCCAATGACTCATGATCAAATGTACCCATATCATGTGATATGCGAAGCGACACTTGATCATGAAGAAGTTCCAGAGAAATTCTGGAACATAATTGGAAATCCAGATGCTGATGTTCCAGATGATGATTTCGATGAATATCTACAAATCATAACAAAATATGGATTGAACACTGTAATAATCATAAATAAAAATCTAAAGCCATTCATTAATCGAATATCAAAGAAATTGGGGATTGGAGCATTCTCCCCAGAGGGATTAGCCGAATCTGCTAGAATAGCTGAAGAACGGGAAATCGAGAAAGACAGAAAGGCTGAAGAGAAACGAGAGAACGCAATTGCTAGACATGCTGAAGTAGCAAGAAAGGCTACACTTAAACAATGATGGAAACAAAAAGCAATTATCTAATAGTCGATTTTGTAGGTGATGTACTTAAGAATGTATTTCCTGGAAATAAATTTAAGCAGCATATTAATGATGACGATGATAAGCTTAATTTTGCATGTCCATATTGTGGAGATTCAGAAAAAGACGTTGGTAAAAAAAGAGGAAACTTATTTCTAAAATCATCAACTTATAAATGTTTCAATGATGGATGTTTAAAGTTTACAAAACTTAATAATTTCATTGCGAAATTCGCAATGAAATATTCGTTACCCATTCCTAAATTATCAGAGGGAGTATGTAAAGCAAAAATTGAAACCGTATCTAAAAAAGGAGCATTAATCGAATTCTTAATGAATCCAAAAGTCAAGAATATTCTCATTGACTTTAAAGAACTAGCAGATAGATTTTTTCTAAAACCATGTATTGATGCTCCGGAGGAGTCAGTGATTGGTAAATATATTAGAGGTAGAAACCTAATGGAATTACCAGCTTTTGCAAAGTCCTGTTATTATGATAGCAGGATGGACAAAATCTATATCTTTAATCTAGATTTAAGATCAGGTAGAGTTCTTGGATTATCAATGCGTCGAATTGACGAAAATTATACTGGACCTAAGTATGATATTAAAAATTATTCTCAATTCATTAAGAATGGGTTAATCTCAGTAGCTGATGAACAGACAATAGTTAAGATAGATATAGTAAATAGTTACTTTAATATTCTTAACATAAAATTCAATGAGCCTATTATTGTATTGGAAGGACAGATCGATGCTATGTTTTTGAATAACTCAATAGCCACCACTGGGGTGACTAAAAGTAAAAATGTACTTGGTACATTAGTATCTAAGAAGAATGCCCGTATACTATTCGACAATGATGATGCGGGAAAGAAAGAAACATTCAAACTATTACAGGACGGATATTCAGTATTCCTGTGGTCTAAATTAATAGGTGAATTACGAAAACAATATCCTAAACATCGAGGTGCAATTAATGACATAAAGGATATTAATAACTTATTTAATTTCTATGATAAGATGGGAGACAGAAAATCATACGAAGAGTTTAATGAGATCGTTCTAAGTAATTTCTCTCAATCTATATTTGACTTATTGTTCGTATAGTCAAAATAAATAATAAAAAGCTTAATCATCATGAATAGATTATATACTACATTTGCATCATTTGATGCCAGTCAAATTAACGAAAATGCTGAAGTTGAAATGGATATGGATGAAACCATACTTAACGCACTAGTTGATATTGTTGGATCAGAAGAAGATGTTGAAGAATGTGCAAGAGAGGCATTCGAAGATCTTAAGAAAGCATTTGAAAGAAATGAAGCTGATGTACCTGATGGAGAAAGAGGAGAACATCTTGCAATATCAGCACTTATAGTTAAATTGGTAGAAAAAGGAAAACTCGGCCCTCAAGAAGCTGATTCATTTATTGAGAACAAATTAAATGTCTAAGGATCCAGTTACTTTAGGAAACGTTACATCGAGTATAAAGGAACTGATGAATGAGATTAAAGACTTAAATGAGGAACAAACTGCCGTGTTTATATATGGTATGTATCGAGCTCAATCTGACGACAAAGACATAACACTACACGAAGCAATAGAATATTCGAAAAATAATTGGTCGGATTTATATTAACGCCCCCTTATTGTATAACAACAATAAGTATATATGAGTAATAAGGACAAAAATATAAAAACATTTCTAAAGCCTAGAATCGGAAAGCGAATTCGACAGGGATATTATATTCCTAAGAATCCTGCTAAATACAAGGGAGACGTTACACAAATTATATACAGATCAGGATGGGAATTTAAATTCTTTAAGTTCTGTGATGAGAATCCAATGGTTATTGAATATGCAAGTGAACCATTAGGAATAGATTACTGGCACAGTATAGATAAACGCCAAGCTAAATACTGGGTAGATGGATATATGAAAACTCGTAATGCAAATGGTGTTGAGAAAGAATGGTTAATTGAAGTAAAACCTAATAAGTATATACTTCCTCCTAAGACTCCACAGAGAATGACAGAAAACCAGACACGCAGTTTTGTATCTCATGCTAAAGCATATGTTGTAAATACCGATAAGTTCAAAGCAGCTAAGGCGTATGCCATCGCACATAACATGAGATTTGGAATAATAACAGAGAACTTTTTGTTCGCAAAGATGTAAAAGAATTAAATGAAAAAATTAGAGGATATAGCTACAAATAGAAGAGAAAGAAACTTCTCCCAATCTATGCAATTATATGGAACCAGTATTAGTAGATCTGACATTATGCCAGGACATTACTATATGCTCGAAATTCAATTACCTAACTTAAGCACCGGATGGATTCCTAATTCAGAAGAAGACTGGAAAGAGGATCCATCCCAATATATTACAAATAGACCGTATTTCGATTTAAATCCTATGGGATTAATATTTGCACATCCAAACTGGAAAACAACTGCACTTATACTAAATCTTAAAGTTATTCCACCTAAATACAGAGAGGTATTAATAGTTGCTCATATTAATTTAATAGAGCAGAACCTTGATCGATTAGGATTATGGGATGATGATACTGAGTTGAAGACAATTGAAGACAGAAAACGAATGAACTTACCAATGTTTGGGATAACTCCTAAAATGTTGGAAGATTTAACAGGATTTAAATTAGGATTTGCAATCAGCGGATATAAATTAGATAAGATTACAGGAGCTAAACTTTTGGATTGGGATCATATTGGGGAATTACCTCAAGCTAATATTGATACAACCGGATTAGCATTTGCTAATGGTGCATTTGACATCTCTAGCATATTTACACAATTTGAAAATAAACAATTAAGATAACATGGCAGGATTTGGCGATAATAGAAGTGGTGCAACAAGCAGTGCACTATCAGCGTTAAGTAAGTTTGGTACACGATATGATGACCTTCTACTTAAAAATTCCAAAGCGATAGGGTTTATCGAAAGTCAATTGGCTTCAAGAACTACTACGAACGGAAACAACGAACTTTTAAAGTTCTCAATGGCATTGGCAGATACTACGTCACAGCTAAGAACAAAAGCAATTGCGTTCTTTCAACTAGATTATACAGTTAAGAGAGAACGTCTTCGTGACATCGCATCTAATGGTGAAATTGAATTCATTCTTGATACCATAGCAGACGATATGGTTGTATATAGTGAGGAGAATAGATTCTGTTATGCAACTGATTTAACTGGTAAAATAATGTTTAAGGGTTCTAATAAAACCGAAAGACTAAATTACCAGGATGATATTGTTAAGAAGTATCAAAGTAACTTTGAAGAGATTTACAATTCATGGGGATTCTCGGAAGGAATAGCAGCATGGCAATTTGCATATCAATTCTTGATCGAAGGACATTTAAGTTTTGAGATAATATACGATAATCCAGAAAAACCTAAGAAAGTTATCGGATTTAAAGAATTAGATCCTGCAAGTATAGCACCACAACTTAATAAAGATGCTAAGGGAAAAATGTATTTACAATGGACTCAATATGATCCTTCAAATGGATCAACTAAAGTACTATCAGATTCACAAGTAATCTATGTATCATATTCAAATCATTTTAAAACTAAGAGAGTTAGTTTTGTTGAACGATTAATTAGATCCTTTAATTTATTAAGAATATTGGAGCATAGTAAAGTAATATGGCATGTTATGAATGCGCCAATTAGATTACAAACCAAAGTTCCAACAGGATCTAAATCCTTTCAAAAGGCACAAGAAGATGTTAAAGAATTTATGAACCTATTAAAAGAGGATGTATTTTTTAATGGTGATACTGGAGAGTTAACAGTTGACGGTAAGCCAAACATCATGTTCTATAAGAACTACGTAACTCCAGTAAATGATCAAAACCAATCTATCTCGATAGAAGCATTACAATTTCCTGGACCTAATCTATCCAACTCTGAATTACTTGGATATTTCACTAAGAAATTGAAAATGGATTCTAAGATTCCTTATTCAAGATGGGAAGGTCAATCTGGAATGGGAGCATTCACTTTAAATGCTGAAGGTATTACAAGAGAGGAAATTAGATATCAGAAATTTATCAAGAGATTACGTTCAGCATATTCTGAATTAATAGTAAAACCTTGGTATTTACAAATGTGTATGGATTTTCCAGATCTACAAGACGATTACAAATTTAAGAATGCAATTGGTATAACATATCACAATGATAACGTTTTCGAAGAGATGAAAGAGAACGAATTGGAAGCTAAGCGTATTGCATCATTTACCGCTAAAAAAGGAGTTCTTAAAGATGATGGAACACCGTATTACTCTACTGAGTATTTAGTTCGTAAAGAGTTAAGAATGACAGAAGACGAAATACAAGCAAATAAAAAGTGGTTTGAAATGGAGACAGATGAAGCAGCACAAGGAACACCAGCTGATATACAACCCGTATCAGGAGGAGAATCAGCCGCACCAGTAGCATCATCAGCAGAAGCCGAAGGCGGAAGTGGAGAAACTATCGAAGGAGGAGAAGTTGGAGCAGAAGGTAGCTTATAATACACATGATATGATTAACGAAGAAAATAACTTAATTCCGGTATACTCTAATATAGTAGAGATATAGGTATCTGCAAATAAAATTGATATGAAGGGTGATATTATGAAGCATAGTAGTTTTGTAATTGAAGGAAATGATAGAGACTCTATGTATATAACCATCAGCAATGGAGGAGTAAGGGAAATAGATCAGATCTAGGGACCCATATTAATTGATTACTTAGAACTATTAATTAAAAATATAAAAAGCAAATAATAAAAAAGCCAATCCAATGATTGGCTTTTTTATTTTAATCATATAATACTGCGAATGGGGATCTTAGTCCATCGATCGTAACAGACAGTACGTAAATCTTTCGATCCTTTTCATCTGTGATATATTGCGGTTTAGCCGAGATTCTTCTTTTTCTAGCTTCACCTACATATTTTGAAATCTGAGTGTTAGCATCTTCTGCTAATTTAAATGGATCAAGTTCGAATTCAAATAGATATTTTTCAGATTCTATTCCGAAATTAGGTTCACCTAATACTTCACCACGATTTGTAAGTAAAGTCATCTTAACCTGATTTATACTTGCCTCTATCTCGTCATATACTTCAACTTGATATGGTTGGTATTTTGGATCATTTGATGATCTCATGTAAAAGTCTCTAATATTCTCCATATATTATTTATCAATGTAAAGTAGTTCACTAAGTGCGTTCCTAGCTTCATCATCTAATAACTCTCTAAAATCATCTTTCATAAAGTGATTTATTAATTTGTCATTAGTTAATATATAACTTAACGTTTCTTTCCATATAATATTATTTATCTAAAATCATGAACTCAAAACTCATTCCATTTAATACTGTAGCATTCATTTTAGCTATGTTATTATCCAAGTCAGATTCATATGTATACTTAGACTTAACTTCTATTATTTTATTCTCAGATATAATATAAATGTCTGGATAATATCTTCTAGTTTTACCTTCGAATTCGTACATTATATTATTCGTATATTTAGATTATTGGTGAACGAGGAACATCCAATCTGTTGTATTTTCTCCTTTTATCATAGTAGCAACGTCTTCCATTTCCTTTTCAGCAGTAGTCACCATGCTTTGATAATTAATAGTAACGTCTCCTGGTAATTGGTAATTAAATGTTTGCAACATATGAGCTAGTCTAACTTTGGCTCTAGCACGAACGTGTCGTTGAAAAAGTTCATCGTCATATAACTTATCAATCTGAATCTTCTTAAATACCTTAGCTACTGCATCAACCTTAGGTGTTCTTCCTACAACTCCTAATAACTTTGTATTCTTATTGTAGTCATATGCAATAGTATCTAAGATCATCCCCTTGGTTAAATCTAGGAATGAGAACATGATTGTTCTATACATGATTGATTCTCCCATGAATGGAGTAAGAAATACTTCCGATCCCATGAATTTACCTTCAGAGAAATCTCTATCAATTGATGCAAATATTGATCCACCTTTCGCTTCCTTTAATTCAACCATAAATTGTACACAGTCTGGCATTAATATTTGTCTACCGTTCTTAAATTCATCGGTTTTAAACATTGCTTTTGGTAGCAATAGATATTTAGACTCTACTGCATATCTCCAGTTATCATAAAAGAAAGCTGCATCAATTGCAATAATACGCTTTATTTCCTTTTCCGGTAGTGAATATGGAAGCATTCCTGAGAATGTGATTTCATCTTGTATGTCTGTAATAAGTTCTGCCTCACTCATATCATTCTAATTATTATTTTTCTCCTAATTCTCTGCTGAATCCTTGTTTTCCTAAGTCAACTTTATAATCGTCTTCCTGGTTACCACCGTCAGTTCTAATAGCTCTTTGGTTTTTCTTATCTGATCGCTCATCATGCTTACTTGCTCTTTCTATGCATGTTTTAGCCCATTGATGAACGTGATGTCCTTTCAAATGATTCTTCCAATCACTATGAAAAATAAGATTTAAGGCTCTAGTTATATCAACTTCCTCAACTCCTCCAGTTTTATCCGCATCTTTATAGCGATAAGGATTACGTGCTTCCTTTTCGTCAGCCATTGCCTTGGCGATAGCCATTACCTGAGCATGAATGCTACTAACCGCTCCCTGAACCATTCCAGCAAAATTAGTATTGTGTACTATCTTTTGTTCTGTCTCATTAACAAAATCACTATATGACTTAACTTTTTTATCTTCTTTCATTATACAGTCGGTGGAACTTGAGGTGCTACTTGAGGTGCGGTGCTTTTAGCTGCATTTGCAATCATTGCATTCTCTGCCGATATTTTATTTTGCAATTCTGTTACCATTTTATTTAAAGCAACTTTATCATTAGCGATTATTTGCTCTCTATTAGTAATATCATTTCTACGTTGATTGATAGCAGCTTGCTCAGCTTTATATTTCTCCGGTACACTCATTAAATCAGGACCACCCTGTTCAGTTATTGCCTTTGTTTCTTTGTTTCTAAATTTCTTAAAGTTATCTATATGTCCCATTACATTTCGTTATTTTCAGGTTTATTCTTTGTGCTATTCTTATGAGTTTCCATAAATTCTTTATACGACATTGCTCGTTTTGGATCCTTTGGATTAGATCCATACCTAGCTCCTGCTAATGTTCCGGGCGATCTATTCCAGTGAGTAGGAATAGATCCCGCTCTTCCGGTAGCAATAATATTAGGTTGTTGCACATTGAATTCAGGATTATTCAGTTGATAAACTGGTTGCCTATTCATAGTATTTGCACCAATACTTTCGTTTAAAAATTCTATGTATGAATTAACAATCATTAAAATTGGAAGTTATCCATGTTCATTCCATTATCTGGAGATCCTTGACCTTGTCCCATATCTTGTTGACCTGATATTTCATCATATGTTTCTATTTGTTGATCAAGTGGATCTTTATCTTCATCCTCTTCATCTCCTGAATTTTCAACACCATCTGGTGTAAAATCAACTTCTTGCGAATCATAACCTGTTCCTAATATTTTATCATTGATTGCTCTAAGTGCATCTTCGATAATTTCATACTCGGCATCTCCGTTAGTATCTAATTGACCAACTTTATCTAACATTTCGCCAACTGTCATATTTAATAATACAGCAGGTAGTTGATTTTCGTGATCTTCGTTTATTCGTTTTAATATGAATATGCTCATCTTGTTATAGCTTTTATTTTATTTATTTGAAAAAGTTTAGTATTATATCAACATGGAATGGAATAAAGAACAAGAAGATAGAATTAAATCCGCAGTGGCAAAATACGCAATTAGGAATTATCAATTAATTCCAATGGGAATAATGAGTGATCCTGAAGCAATGCAGCATTTAACTAATATTGGTGCCGCGATTATGATGAATAAATGGGAAATTGACACAAGACCTGGATCATTCGTAAGCGCAGTTCTTAATAATGATTTAGAAGCGTCGGTTAATTGTGCTGATAGTACTAACGTACAGTTGCTTCCATTTTATGTAACACTTAAATATAATTTGGGATATGTTGAGTAAATACAAATTATCGACTGGACTTGCTACACTGATTGAGAATCCAGAATTCGAAACAGATAAGGAAGCATGGGAAGCAATGAGAGTGCAATTACCAGGAAAATATGCTACATTATATAAGCGTATTAATGTTCCGGTTATGATAAATAATAGAGAAGAATATCTTGATAAGCACAATTCAAAATATACTTTGCAAATTATAGATCCTGACACTCCTTCTACTTATGAAATGTGGGTTCCAGTAATAGTCGGAATTACCGATGATCCTTATGATGCAACTGGAGAAATAGCAATATGTCAAAAAACTGGTACGTCTATATCCTCTCATGTTCAGATGGAAGCTACTACACAGGGATAACAACTGATCTTCAAAATAGATTAGATGCTCATAACAGAGGTAAAGGAGCTAAGTATACGAGAGGCCGAGGTCCACTTGGATTATTATATGTAGAAACACATGCAAATAAATCAGAAGCCCTTAAACGTGAGTATGCGATCAAACAACTTAGTAAGAAAAAGAAAACTGAATTAATTAATAAGGTATAATATACCATGGATAAAGAATTAGAAGTAGTAAGAAAGGGAATTGAAAATGATATACTCGCAAAGGTAAAGAAAATCGAAGTCAATATTCTCACAGGTAAAGGACCAGACGGCTATACTAAAATAGAAATGCTCGCCATGATAAATGACGAGCTTTCTGATGTATTATTAAATTGGGATGATAGGTTATATGATAGTGACCTAGGTGATGAACTAATGTAATTATTCGCGTTCTGCGTCCATTAGTCTAAGATAACCTTCTCTTAAATGTTTATATGCTAATTCAAGTTGATTTTTAATATATGGACTAATTTCCTGTCCATTTTCCTCTATTCTTCTTGCTTTATTAACTCCGGCATCTGAAATTGCTTGTATTTGTTCAAGCATTAATGTAATTTCACCTACATTTTCTTCTTCTCCAATCTCTGGACTTCTTTCAAATTCAAATGGTAATTCCATTTGATCATCATCGATATCCTCGTATGGATTAGCTCCAAATTGTGCGCTTTGTACTTCATTAGGACGCTGAACTCTTTCAGTTGCTCCCATGAACTCTCCAAATGATTCGTGAACCTTATGTTTGTTATTAGTTTTCATTGTTTTCATTATTTGCATCCACATTGCATTCCCATTTCAGCTCCTTGCCACCATGAATCTGGATCTTCTTGATTTGCTATACCCATTGGATATGATCCTTTTTCAATTCCTTTCTTAGATCCACATGAGCTACATGTTACGAAACAATCTCCGTCTTCGTCCTCATCTTCTCCTTCGAAATCAAGTTCAATTGTATCGACATCGTCTGCATACATATCACTTCCACTAGCTCCTCTTGGCATATGAATAGGACCCCTTGCTTCGAAATCATCGAATGATTCTAAGATTAAGCTATTTCTAACAACTCGAACTGATTCATTAGCTTCTTCCTCTTCTTCATCCTCATCTTCGTCTTCTTCACCTTCTTCGTCATCAGATTCTCCAGCTTCAGGATCTCCTGATCCATCTTCGTCAAAATCATCTTCCATTTCTTCTTCCTCTTCTCCTTCACCTTCTTCGTCATCAGATTCTCCAGCTTCAGGATCTCCTGATCCATCTTCGTCAAAATCATCTTCCATTTCTTCTTCCTCTTCTCCTTCACCTTCCATTTCTTCAGGCGTGATATGATCTTCCATTTCTTCTCTTTCGACATCATTAGGTGCAGCCATCCCTTCAGTAGGTTCAGTTGGCATCGAGTCTGGAGCAGCTGGTGTTTCTTCAGCTCCTAAGGTTAAAGGTCTCTTAGGACCTGCTTGTCCTTCTTCGTATGTTGAGTCGTCAAATCCCTCTTGGAAATTATCTGATGCTTTTGCAAATTCAGAATAGCTAGCAGCAATATCCTGTTCAGATTGTTGGTTGTATTTAGCCGCGAATTCTGAATGGTTTAAAACTCTATTATTTTCTGCCATTGTATATAAGTTATTTTAATTATTTATCTCACTGCATCCAATATAAATAAAATAAAATAAAACTATAATGATTTACAATTTTAGTCAGTTCATATTAGAATCACTTAATTTTGATAAAGGCAATAAAGAACAGGAATATCATTATAGGGATAGACAACGAGAGAGATTAGCAGAGTTAAGATTATATCAATTAATAGACTCAAATGGCAATAAAATAAAACTTAAAGAATCTCAGCATAAATTAATTACTAAGTTTTTTCAGAGAGCATATAGCTATATTGCTGATCCAAAAGGAGCATTATTTAACGATACTGACATAGATAATAATAAATTTGGAGTAGTTCACTTAGGTACTCCATCTGTTATACTAGAGGATGGAACAATTACAACTCCTGAGTTTATAGTACCACTTGGAAAAGATGATAAATCCGTTATTGGATCTCACTTCTATATTCAAACATCTGGCAAGCAACCAATTACAATATTAGTACAGAAAATATCACCTAATGTAAAGGGTAACACTAGTGAATTGAAACGTATCGCATTTAGGCATATAAGTAAAAAACGAAAAGATGACTTAGAGAGTAAACATATACACTTGGATGATGAAGTAGATGTGAATAACATAGTAGAAGTAAATAGTAATCAACATCCTGTAACATTAGACCTAAGTTCTGATATGTTAGTTAATGATCAGCTTGGTAATATACTAGAAAGATCAACTGTACCAGACAAGATTACAATTTCAACTGCCTCTCAAATGGCAAATTATACTCCTCCTAAACAATTACCTGTAATATCTAAGCAGATGAATATTATACCTGATGCGATGTGGTTACTTGATTACGTTGAGTCTAAACAATTATGGACAGCATTTCAAATTAAAGAAGCTAAGCTACTAAAACTACCTAATAATCATATACAGTTGAGATTAGCTAAACGAGTATTGTATTACTTTGACAAACAACCACAGGTTCCATATAAACCAGGTATGAATACAATAGATTCTGGACAAAACATTAATATAGCTAAAAGATTATCAAATGGTACATGGATTAGAATAAGCGGAACAGTTAAAAAACTATCAATAGATCTAAGAGAAGGTAATGTTAATCCTTATATAATGACTGATGATAGAGGGTGGACGGTTACTGAAATCGACCCAACTCAAAATGATATAGAAGGAATATTCAGTGTTACTGAATCTATACTAAATTATAGTGAATGGAATAGACTTATATAATAAGTCATTTAATCTAAGTACTTCTTCTTCTTAATTTTATTCTTAGTCTTAGTCTTATCGTCTGTTATAATAACACTGTCTACATATATTACTTGAACTGTATCATATTTATAAATGATAGAATCTTTTATAATATAACTATATTGAATTGAATCCTGGTATTCTTGAACAAAGCGTTCAACTGCCTCGATATGAACTGATTTATGAACATACTGTATCTTATCAACATATTCAATTTGAGTATCATAGATATATTGTATATCTGTACGTTTACGCTGTAGTTCATTAGTTAGTGAATCTATCATACAATTCGAATATTGCTGATTCCTTTCAAGATTCTTCCATTTGTTAATCTGATTATCAACACTGATCATTGTATTATCAACAAGGTTCATAGTCTTATTATATTGATCATTTTTAGCATCTGATTTCTGTCTCAATAAATATTTACTAAATTGATCAAATCCAATTATAGAAAGAAACAATATAACAATTCCTATTATTACAGGTTTATTTTTCATTTAATTGTATTTAATTTGGTATATAGATGATCTACTTTATCTTCGAGTAATATGATTCGATTATCTTGTTTTTCAATCAAAGATGTGTACATCATTTTATTATCAATGTATAAATATAAAATTGCACAAATAGTTAAGAACAATAGTGCTTTAACTGGATCCTTCGCAAACTCTTTGAACGATACTGGAATCTGCATTAGTTTAATTTATTTACACTCTTTATAAATTCATCAAAACTATAAACCACAGATTCGGATGTATTAACTGCGTCTGTTTTCTTATTAATCTTTTCAGTTTTTGCTTTAACTTTATCTGTACGCTCGTTCTTACGCTTAGTTTTCTTCGTATCTTTAAACTTTTTCTTAGCGTCTTTCTTTTCGTCTCTTGCGTCCTTTAGATTATCGCTAGCTCCGCTAACATCAGATTTCTTAGCTTTTTCTTCAGCTTCTCTATTTGCCTTTATTTTAAGTTCGGCTTCATTAGCGTCTTCTTTTGATATAATATCTGAAACATTAATAGTCTCTTCCTTGTTAGATTTAATATTAACAATTTGAATATTTTTATCGTCAATTTGTTTAATCACCTTACCCTCTTTAATATTTCCTTTTTTGAATTCTTTAATTAATTCAGCTTGACTATCAACATCATCTGATGTTAGATCATCAATATCGTCATCGTTTTCTGTAATTTGCTTATACATATCAAAACTAGTTGCGATTGCTTCTGATATATGAGGATTTGCTCCTTTTGCATATTGATCTTCGACTGGTGTTTTTGTTCTATCAGCTGCCATTTCCTTCTTCTGCTTATCAATCTCAGCAGTATTAGTATTCGTATCAAATGTTTTTACTTTACCATTAGATTTGATTCTATAATAAACTATATCTCCGGCTTTATACTTGAAATTCTTTTCCTTTTCCGCGGTTACTTTAGTCAAATCATATTCTGCTTTAGCAACGGCATATGCTTTATTGATAAATGAGTTATTAAATTTACCAGTTGCATCTAAATCGAAACTAGAAGTTTTACCATATTTAGCGGCAAGTTCAGGAGTTGAGTTTGCCCATGCTCTAAATGCATCACCTTCTTCTTGAGTTTTAAATGTACCAACTGACTGTGTTCCTTTATTAACTTGCACCGCTGGTTTTTTAAATGTACCAACTGACTGTGTTCCTTTATTAACTTGCACCGCTGGTTTTTTAAATGCAGAAACTACTGTCTTTAGATTATTATATACATTAGAACTAGTAATACTCTTTGATCCATCAATGGTAATGGTTTTACCTCCATTTGAATATGAACCTTTTGCTATTTCCTTATTTGATTTATCTTTAATGGTTAATCTACCATTATTGTAAAAAGTAACCTTACCGTCAATTCCCGTATTTTTACTAGTTATCGATAGCGTGACTACTGGAGATCCATTTGACATTTTAGAATCTTTAGCATTTGCACCTAAATATGTTTTAACTAGCGCAAGTTTCGAATCATTAGTGACTTGTTCATTTATTCCTGCTGCAACTGTTCCAGTAATCCCAGCTGATGTTCCTGGATTCTCAATTTGAGCATCCATGTCTATTCTAACATTATTCACATCTGTGGTTTCAACTGGATCAGGCTGTTCAACATTTGATTCTCCCCATATAGATACTGTGTTCTCTATTCCATCCGGTCCTTTTGCCGATACGTTTATTCTTTTATCCATTCCTCTAGCATTCTCTATAAGATTAGCTAACTCAGTTGGATTAGTATTAAATAGTAAGTATATTCTATCACTTAGTTCTAATTGTAATTCACTAGATGCTCTTTCGCTTTTAGAAGCAACTCTAATCATTAAATATACAGGCTTTCCATTTGACATTGATTCTGCTCCAATTGTTCCGTCTTTTCCTAATACCTTTAATGGAGTTTCTGATTTCAACATTTTAGATTTACCATTTACAATATCACTAATGTATTTAGCATTGTTTGGATTTACGATAAATGCATGTAGTTTACCAGTATTTGCTCCATCCAGTGGTTCAGCCTTAACTGTTTCCACTTGTTCTGTATAATCAGCGCTAGTTAATGGCTTGTTAATATCATCATTAACTTGCTCATATAATCCAGTTTGTTCGTTAAATTTAGACCTCATGTTTTAGTATAATTTTTATAGTTTTATTTATTAGCTAAATAAATAAATTTATGAATAAACATATTTTACCATACTCAGAAAAACTTAATGAATCAATCGGGAGAGGATCCGTTCTATTGATCAAGGGACGTCCAACTAAAGAAGGCAGGTTCCTTTATGTAACTACAATCAATGGTTACGCAGAGATAAAACCTGGGATCAAGATGGTATTTATAGGCGATACGATATATCGAGTTATTCACAAGGGTGGAAATAAATTCTCAGGAAGGAAGGTAAGTTATAATGGAGAAGATGGACTAAAGGGAGTATTCAATATGAAGAATCCTGGAAAGCCAAGCGTCGTTCTAAATCATAATAAGACTCCATTTCATTGGTTAACACTGAAACATTTAGATGTAGGAACTGCTCTTCGAGAAATAGGCCCGCGACTATTTGATCATGAACTCATATTAGAATCAGAAGGTCAATCATCTGAATCAGACTCAAAGTCATTTCTATTAAGAGAAGTTATTAAATTAATAACGGGTCAGCCTAATGTATTGAAACTAGTAGGAGTTAATGTTGATGCAGGAGGAGATGAATTATCAGAAGCATCAGATGGAGAAGAATATGTAAGTGGTTACGAAACTGATGTAGCACTGACATTGATTTCTGAACCGGAGCAAGTAGAACCACAACATGTAGACTACTTAGGAAAGCTTGGATTATTTCCAACGGATTTAGGAATTGGAGTAATAAGTGATGAGGATCGACAACTATTAGGATTAAGTAATGAGGCAGATGGATTATTATTCAACATTAGATATACAACAGACGCACATGTTGCACATAGATATGATGGAGGTGATCACTGGACTTCACCATCATCTGATACAGAAGTAACTGATGTCGAATCGATGTTAGCAGAAGAAGATCCATTCTTTATAGAGGGAGATGATGTAACGATTCCTGCTGATTTACAAGCAGATATTGACATATACAACGAAATGATATATGATAGTGAACCTTCTGATATCGTACAGGAATTAAGTAATTTAATATACGGAAAAGTTAAGAAAATGGGAGGATTCGAAAGAGACTCTAAATTAAATGCTCAACTTAGAGGACTATATTATAATTATACAAAGGCAATAGTTCTTCTAAAGAAAGATGGTATATCTGATGAAGACAAAAAGAAATGGGGAAGAGTCGATACGATTGACACCAATAAGTTAAAAAATGATGTTGATGAAATTATAAAGAATCAATTATCACTTGAAGAAATAGATAAAGATCAAGATCAAACCTTATCCCCTGAACAAATAGAATTATCAAATTCGTATTTCGATATGATAGATAAGATACTGCCTAAGAATACTGTAGTATTGAATTATAAACTTGCAAGCACCAACTCTGATAATTCAATAGATCGAATGAATGTTAATGCATTAAGAGGAGCAGTATCACAAGTATCTCGTGATCTATCTAGGCCAGATAATAAAAAACTAGCTTTAGAAAAAGAACTAATGGCTATTAATTATGAAAAGGCAAAAAATTCATTGCTGGGTAAAACTATATCTGATCGTTTACGTAACAAAGAAGAAAAATTAGAATTCTACTTAAACCAACCAAGTTAAAGTTAGTATAAAATACCAAACTTTACATAATGGACGAGTCATATGAATATTCAATGGATGATCTAAACGCAGGAACGTTGATCTTCGCTCAAGCCCTATCTACACTTTTATCTAGTGGAGAAGGAATACTAATCAAAGCAAAAGGCGAAGCTGCTGATTATTTTGGACCTAAAGAAGGTCTAATTATAGTCGCTAATAATAACGGACAGATGGAAATAATTCCATTATCAGATGTATTAGATGATACCACTGGATTCGAAGAAGGAATGCAAATCACAATTGGAGAACCTGAAACTGAAGACAATGATGAACAATAAGAAGATATTAGTAACCTGAGGATCTGGATAAATTATACATCAGGTGATATTTCAATTGATGAGGTAAAAGGATATGATCAACTAGTCAGTGTTAAATTAGATGTACTTAAAACGTATGCCATAAATAATAGTATAAAATATAATTGGTATTGGATGATCCAATTTTTAATAGTTATAAAACATGGATGAAAACAAAACAGATTTAAATAACAAAAGGGTGCTGATTACTGGCGGGGCCGGGTTTGTAGGATCAAATCTGATAAAGGAAATCCAAAAGAAATATCCGACAGCCAAGATCGCAGTATTAGATAATTTCTTTACTGGAAACATAAAGAACATTCCAGATGGAATCTTAATTGCTCATGGTAATACATGGGACATCGAAACATTCTTCCCAAAAGACAAAGGCCATTTTGACATAGTATTTCACTTCGGTGAATACTCTAGAATCGTATCGTCATTTGAAGATATCGACTATGTACTTAAAACAAATTTACACGGAACTACTAGAGTTCTTGAAATGTGTAGACATTGGGGAGCTAAATTAGTTTATTCTGCGTCAAGTTCTAAATTCGGAAATGATGGAAAGGACGAGAACTTATCTCCATATGCTTGGATGAAAGCAAAAGGGGTAGAACTTATAAAAAATTACAAAGAGTGGTATAATCTAGATTATGAGATATGCTACTTCTTTAATGTGTATGGCCCAGGTCAAATAACATCAGGAGATTACGCAACTGTTGTAGGTATATTTGAAAGACAATACGATGCTGAAGAAGATCTAACTGTTGTTATGCCAGGAACTCAATCACGAGACTTTACGCATATCAGCGATATCGTAAGAGGTGTAATAGCTTCTGTTGAGAAAGGATTAAACGGAGAATGGCATTTAAGATCAGGACAAACCTATACAATTACTCAAGTTGCTGAATTATTTAAATGTCCATATACATTTATTCCTGAGAGAAGAGGAGAAAGGATTAACGCTGAGGAAATAAAAACCGACACTAATGAAAAATTAGATTGGTACCCTCAACATTCATTAACAAGATATATTAAACATAAAATAAAATAGTATGAGTGGAAAAGTAGACAAGTTCTTCGTAGGAACTGAATTTAGAAAAAATAAATTAGCGGAAAAGGAATCTTCTATAATTGCAGAGGTACATTGCCCAGGAAAAGCAATCAAATCATATGTGAATATACATTACCCTAATGCATTTGCAAAAATAGTATTCAGAGAATCTCCTGCAACTACACATATTATTTTTAAGAACACAACTACTTGTAAAGAGGAAACTTATACCAATTCAATACACCAAGTCAATGAATCACCTAATAGTTAAAATAATGGAAGCAAGTAATTTAGAATTAACTGAGAGAATATTAAATAATGAAATGGCTGAATGGCAATCTAAATTCGGCCATGGTAGAAACAATATAGATCTTAGATTTGGACAATATATTTGGTGCAAGTATGAAATGAAAGAATTATTTCCTGAACCAAATGGAGGCAAAGATGGATTTGCCGCAGAACAACCAACTATTGCATATATTCAAATACTAGAAGCAATACATAATACCATTAATAATGGATAGAAAAATTTACGTAGCTATACCATATACTAGAGTTGAAGATCGTAGTTTTGAAATGGCAAATCGAGTAGCCTATGAAATCATTAAACATGGAGACATTCCATTTTCACCTATTTCAATGTCACATCCAATAGTAGAAGCATCTAAGCATGATGGCAAATACGAAAAGGAATTACTTGGAACTTGGGAAGTGTGGTCAAAAATAGATTACTCATTTATCGATTGGTGTGATGAGATCTGGGTGGTATGCATGGAACGTAGTTTAGTCAGAGAATCAGTAGGGGTTCAGGCTGAACTTGACTACGGTCGTAAGCACAATAAAGTAATTAGATATATCGGAGTTGAATATCCAGATAATCCAGCGGTTACAGATAAGTATAAATTTAAATGGCAAGTAGAAGAGTATGATATCAAAGGGAATAAAGGATCCTAGTATACTCGATAGAATTAGAGTAAATGGAATTGCAAGAGCATGGAGGAATTTTAAATACTTCTTTAGTCGCAAGAGATATCAATTTAAACAATTAAGGAAATACGTTCCAATGATATGGAAAGGGTACGACTTTGATTATAGATATGCAACTGATCTATTTTCTGCTAAGTTAGAAGATATAGCAGAACAAATGGAAGGATATAACGATATGTGCGTAGAATCATCTCATAACGCAACTCGAATCAGAACAGCACTTAGATTGATGAAGAAAGTATATGACGAAGATTATGCTTGTGAATATCAAGATAAGATGGAAGAATTATACGGTACGGAATTACTCGAACATAAATTCATAGATACCGGAGAGGGAAATGGAAATTCGTTCCTTAAGCAAAACTACGAATTAACTGAGACACCAGAACGTATTGCTGAAATAGACGCAATGCAAACAGCGTTATTAAATGAATCTAGACTTAAACAAGAAAAAGCTCATCGTTTATTATGGACCTTCATCGAACATAACATCAGACATTGGTGGGATTAGTGACTATTTTGTACCATGCTTGTGGATTAATCACATATAAGGCTCTTCTATTTTTCAATGATTATTTAAATGGAGATTACAAAAGTTAATATGGAATACGTAGCAATACAATTATCAGGAACTTTTGAAAAAGGAGGATTTAAAACTTCAGACGATGCATGGGATTGGATCATGAATAATGAATGCGATGATTGTAAAAAATCTGGGATTCACGCATGTTCTGCTGAATGGGATGTTGAAACTCGAGAGCAATTAGATAAGTGGAAATCAAATAAATCATAATGGGAGTATATACATATATAATGGTTCCTTGTCAGAATTGAGGAGAATGAGCTGATTTTCAAAGTAAGAGTGGAGATTGCTATTGTCGAGTTGTTAATCTTGAAGAATGTCCTGATGATAATCTAAGAGATGTTAATAGACATTCTCCACATACATGCCACAACGGTAGCTCTATGTTCCAAGTAAATATTCATACGAAATTACCTGAAGAAGTTTAGTATATTTTCAATATGAGATTAGGATACTGTTGTATAAATTTAACTCTTAATCCTCTTGGTATAACGACCAATCGAGGAATGATTAAGAAAACATTTAAGGAAAAAGGATTAGAATATGCTGGCGAACTAGCTGAACTAAATCTTCAAGATCTTCTAAAAGTATTAGAGTGGAATGTCGAACATGACATCCATGTATTTAGATTTTCAAGCAGTTTGTTTCCATGGATGAGCGAGTATAAATTCGAGGATTTACCTAACTTTGATCGTATTCAATCGCTACTCACTCAAATTGGTCATTATGTATTATCAAATGATTTACGTGTAGGCTTTCATCCAGGTCAATACTGTGTATTGCCTTCACCAACTGAGAAAGTAGTTATCAATACAATCGATGATTTAGATAAGCATAGTCGTATTCTAGATCTAATGGGATTACCTACCACTCATACGTTCAGTCTTAATATACATGTTGGCGGTAGCTATGGTGATAAAGAATCTACACTCAAGCGATTTGTTACCAACTTCTCACGATTAGGCAACACAACTCAACGTCGATTAGTTATCGAAAATGACGATAAAGCAAGCCAGTATAGTGTAGTTGATTTATACGAAGGCTTGCATAAACATATCAGTATTCCAATTACATTTGATTTCTTCCATCATCTATTTTGTGATGGCGGTTTATCCACATGTGATGCTGCTGAACTTGCTGCATCTACTTGGCCAAATGATATTCGTCCGCTTGCTCATGTTAGTAATAGTCGCAAGTTACATGAAGATGACAGTGTAATGGAACGATCTCATTCTGATTTCATATATGATGAGATACCGGTAATCGGTAATTTATTTGATATCGAAATCGAAGCAAAATCAAAAGACCTAGCATTATTTAAATATCGTGAAACTTTTAGTACAATATAATTATGGAAGACATACATAACAAAGGACAAAGACAAGAGGAAAAAACTCAGAAAACGTTTAAACGTTTAAACGTTTAAATCTTTTAATGTTAGCGAATGTCAATTGTTGGAATATTAACAAATACAATAAAAAAGTATTAATAAAAAACTTTCATTATGAAATATACAGAAATAAAACTTGAAGGTAACAAAAGTATTTTAGTAGATGAATCTGCTGAAATAAAAGAAGGTACTTATTATGAAAACAATGGCGTAATTTTTTTATCTGATGAAATATACGATAAAGGAAATAATCCAAATAACAGTAACCCAAAAGTTACTGATTTCAATAATAAACTAATAGCCACAATAAACCACTCAATTAGTTTAGATGTGCCTATGGTTGTTGTTGAAGATGACGTTGAAAAGTTGGCTTTATCTTTGTACAAAGAAGATATAAGTGATTGGGATGATTCGTCTATGTTAGAATATGATAGGAATATTCCTAAGAGAGATGCTTTTATAAAAGGATGTGAAATGACACAACAAAAAGGTGTTTATTTGGAAGAGGATTTAAGAAAAGGAATTAATGCTGGCTTATCAGTAGGTTATTCTAATTCTTTTAATATTGATGATAAAACTAAAGAAATATCTAATATCATCCAATCCTTAAAACAACAATACATTGAATTGGAGATGGAAGAGCATACTGAATGGCTTGAAAAAAACCAAGGTCAAACCATGACACCTATTACATATTTCAAAATAAAAAAAAACAGAGTTGACGGACAATTAATAGCTTACTTAAAACAATAATAAAACGTTAAACCTATGAATGTCTTAATAAACTTAAACATTACAAAAATAAAAAAAATGGAAGACATATTTTTGTTGTTTTTGAAAGAAAACATTGACGATTTAAAAAGTGGAAAATTACCAAAAGGAAATTTCATTGGTAAATACATGGAGAGATTGAATAAGCAAGACAAGGTGAATGCTTTTAGATTCAAAAGACCACAAGTAATAGGGCACGGAAAGGATTCAAATAATAATTGGATTGATTATGTTTTAAATCTAAATGATGAAGAATACAATTATTTTAAACAGGCAATCAATAGTTAATCAACATAAACGTGCAGCAAACCAACACGAAACTAATAAAACAAGAAGATAAATTAATTCAATACTAAAAATAAATTTTAAATTATGATTTTAAAAATAGACCAATACGACCTGAACTCTGCTTTATTTGACACTTCAATTAACGGTGGTTACGTTAAATTTTATGAACAATTAAAAGAGGCGTTAGACCAATATGATGAAAAAAAGATAGATAATCTTAAGGAAACATTAAAATTTGATGACCCTAATTTAGATACTGAAAGCCTCGACAAAATGAAAATAATCTACTTATATAGCTGTTTGATTTAATTGTTGATAACACATAGCTAATTAACATAACTTTGCAGCACAATCAACATATTGTTTTGGCATAATAATTTATAAATCAATTTATTAACTTAAAAAATTAAAAATGAATAATATAACAAGATTACTATTTTGTGGATCATTAATATGGTTTTTAATATTTGCAGCCGATTATACTTACGATAAAGATTTTATGACTTGGATGCACTTATTAGCGTCAATTACTTGGTGGACTTGTGGGATGATAAATTTTATTATTAAACGCACTGCACAAAATTGCTTATAACAGTTTGGGTATGGAAAAATTAATTAAAAACTTAACAGGACAATTACAGAAAGTAATTAAGGAACATCCGATTGAAATTAATAACAACACATATTACAAACATGGGGTTTCATAAACGATGGATTACTAAGGAGAATTTAATAATGACATATAAAAGCGGCGGAATTGATTCAGTCAAAGGATATTATAGTGCAGATGCGATTATGGTAAGTGATGAATTATGTTCAAACGTATTAAAATTATTAAATGAAAATAGAGAAGACGAAGTGGTACAATTATTAGATAATGAGACACTTTAAATTCGAAAAAGAACTGGATAATCTTAAATAAATAAATAAATTTATATGAATCAGTTTAAAACTAAAAATCGATTGTGGAGAAGACTAGTTGTTAGAACTTCTATATTATTTAAATCATCACATAAGGTTAGATACCCAAAGAAAGTGACTGAACATGAGCGTGAAACTGCCGATATATTCATAAAGATACTACACGATCAACATAGTAAATTATATTATCATTTTAAAACAAAGGAGTGCTCTCTAAAACATGATGACTTAGCACTGTGGATTTTCCTAGAGCCTGAGAAAGTAAGAGTTGTTAATTCAACATATGGATTTGACAGAAGAATATCCCAAGAAATGGAATATTATCTAGAGCAAAGATTTAGACAGGAAAATAATAAACGTAGAGTCGTGATGAAGGAAGAAGCAGTATCTAAAGTCAAACATTCCATTACAAAAACACTAGATAAGATTGATTTTCGTATAAATAAGATAAATAATAAAAACGAACAAGATGAAAATTAGAATTTTAATTATATCGAATTAAACTCATCAAGTATTTTTTCAAGATTGGGATTCTTGCGACTTATACATATTTCACCTTCTTCATTGCTAGAATGCTCGATTCCTGAATCAGATTTTAAACCTTCCCATACCTTACTTATTATTGGATTACTTAATCTATTTCTATCGGTATATAGGTGTCCCATGCTTTCAACCAAACTTCGATAGATATTAGTTCCTAGTCCGATTCCCTTCAATCCTTCTGCGAAGCTTATATGAACTTGGTAGAATATCCAATTGACTAATTGTATATCTACAACTACTCCTTTTGAAATATCAATATCGATTGGTAAACTTATTTCTATCCAGGCTAACATGTTTCCATCGCCTCCTATCTCGCTCCAATATATGTCTGTCCATTTTATGGATTGCAATATTTCCCTCTCTTGATCGGACATATCTATTTCGTCAGGGATTCTTGCGCCGAATTGATTCGACTCCCATAACGTAAAAGATTGTGCTCGATGATTTGGCATTATTGTAATCCTTTTTTAGAAGCTTTAGTTGCAAGTGTAGTAACTGCACTTTTTAATTCAGTTGACCAATCACTAAGTTTGATAAATCCATCTTGCCATGGAATTCCATATTTAAGATCAGCATAACTTCTGTGTCTTTTTATAGCGGAAGTCTTAGATCTAATATCAGATTTGATTGAATCATAATGAGCTTGATCCGTCGGGTTAGCCTTTTTAATATCTTCAACTAATCTTTTAAGATAATTAATTAATTGAGCCTCAGGAGTAGATCCTTCACCATATAATCTAAATGGTTTTTCATCTTCTTCACGTTCGTTTACTCTTCGGAATCCTTTAAAATCTTTTATATTATTCTGCCCCATCTCTATTTGACTTTTTTAATGTTTCTAAATATACTATTGTTGATTCGATACTATCAATTATCAAATTAGAATGCTCCTTAATTTGATTAAGATCTTTACCTCTTGCTTTTTGTACGAATCGTTGTCTATCACCAGCCGATGCATTTGACATTGCTCTTAATAATTTAGTAAATCCATCACTACGTCTCTTAGACGCCATTATAATTTTATCTATGATTTCATCGGTGAACATACTAGAACCTTCAAATAACATTTTAAAGTATCTAGCTGCTTCAACATTAGAACATCCCATATCGTAGAATCTTTCTAATACTGCTTCTCTCGCTGAATCAACTTGTTCAGAGTTAGTCATTTCAACTACTAATAATCTATCAACTGTTGAATTTCGTACGAATTCTTCTCCTTTGAAATTAGCTTGATTTGCTCTTTTCTCGGTTCTAATAATCATGCTAGTAGCGACCTTACCAAGATCTCCACTTCCGCTTTGAATATCTTTATAGAATGGAGTTACATCTTTAATTAATTCAACCTCACTTGGTAAAGCATTATTAATTTGAGCTTGTGAGTCTTCTGGAATTCCAAATAAATTTAAGTATGTTTTCAAACTACTACCATATTCACTAGTTAAATCTCTATCATCTTTTCTATGTGCATGTGATACTTTTCCATTGCTGTTAACTGTGATACCAACTAAGTGCATTTGATTTGATGGCAACTTAGTATAATCGAAGAATACGTATTGTACACTTCCATTATTATCTTTATTTACATAGTTGTAGAACATTCCATTTCCTCCTGCATATCTCGATGGTAATAAACACCATGATGTTGACGAGCATATATGTCCGAGAGTCTCCGGTGATCTGAATACGGTAAACAATTTATCTTTACCTTCCCATATTACACTTGCTCCTGGATCACTCTTTTCAATCATGTCAGTAATGTCACTTAATGCAGATCCTAATCCAGCAATCTTATTTTCTAAACCTTCTTTAATTTCTTCAAGTGATTTGAATTTACCTAGTTTTCTCTTAAATCCGTGAATCTCTCTTCCACTTGGATCAGCTTTATGTAATTGGAACGCAACATCTATTAGTTCATTTTGAACGTCTGGACTCGCATTCTTAAATGCTTCCTTTTGATTGAATGGTGTAGCTCCTGGAATTTCAACTCCTCTATAATCTCTAGTTCCGGCTTTATTAACCAATGCCTTAACTATCCAACGTCCAGCTAATGCTTCCTTTAATTTTGAAATATCATCAATTAACATTTCATATCCTGGATTCTCTCCAGTTTTAAGTGGACGTGCAGCATATGCATCTATTGATTTTAAAGGAAGTTCTCTAAGGATTGGTTTATTATTAGGATCTTTTAATAGATCCATTAGATTTTGTAAAATATCTAATGGTGCCTTTTGATCCATCATGAATTTTACGAATGGAACTGCATCTCCTACTCGATTTGCAGTTTCAATCATTCTTCTAATAACTACCCATCGTGGATCTCTTTCTATTCTCTCTCTTTCTTCGTCAGTTAATCCTGCGAATTCAAATCCTGCATCTTCTGCTTTACGTTTAATAAAAAAGTTCTTAGCGTCTCCGATGTTCTCGTTTATATCGCTAACTTCTTTTTTTTTAAAAGACTGGAATGAATTGATATGAGAATACTTAGACTCGTTTATCTTACTTAATTTATTTTCTAATTGGATACGTAATGATTCTTTAAGATATTGAGCAAGACGTTTAACTTCATCCATATCTCTATTATCTAATGCATCATCTATTAAGCTCTGTAATTCAGAATTAGACATCGCTTTGTAAGTATCATCATCTCCTGTTATTGGAGTAGGTGATGGACGACCATAGTCATCTACTTCAAAGTCTTCTTCGTCGTAATCATCTCCATAAGAAGAGATACCATCTTCTTTGAAATCTTTAATTTCTTGGACAATATCGTCTATCATATCTTGAGCGATACGATTTGCTCTATTGTCTCCCATTAAAATAAGTCTAACTAGTTCTAAGAATTCATCAGCCGGTAATGCTACCATTCTACCGAAGAAGTGTTCTTTAAGATTATCAACGTCGCTAGATTCTTCAAACTCAGCTACAAATTTATGTAGATCAGACGCAATGTATGGTCCATATCTTAAATCTTCTAATTCTCCAGCTAAAGTATCAGTGTTCATGTTAACTGTATTTGCAATTGTCTCATCTTCTGGAATACCCATAGCTGCGATCAATTGATAAATACCTTTAACTGTCTCGTGAATTAACATTGCGAAATCCATTCCTCTAGCTTTAATAACTGGAGTAGTTTCTTTAAATAACTCTTCTAAATCGTCGCCATTATCAAGAATATCGTCTCCTGCTTCCAAGCTTGCAATAATATCTTCTGCGGTTTTCTCTGCTTTTTCTTCATCGTCTGGCTCTTCCCAGTCAACTGATACAGTTCCGGCGAAACCATCTTTGTTTTGCCACATTTGTTTTTGAACTTCAATCGGAATATCCCAGTCGAATAACGATGCAATGTTTGTAATTTCTGTAAGAAGCTCAACCATTTTTGCTCCATCTTCTTCTCCTAATATATCCTTTAATCCGTCTGCAATGAATGGCATGTTAAGAATAAGCTTAGTATTCTTAGCTTCTCCTTGAGTAATATTATTAGTGATCTTTCTTTTATAGATCTCTTTTCTAATGTTTTCGTCTTCGATTTCTTCACCAGGTGGTTCCATAGGAACATCTTCCATTTCACCTTGCATTTCCCCCTGTTCTGGGAATTTGATATCTAACTTAACTCCATCTAAGATAGAGCCATACATTTCTCTTATTGAGTCGACTGCTAATTGTTCAAGTTCTCGTTCCTTTCCTGCTTGTAATCGTTGAACGGCTTGAACCGTTGACATGAACTGAGGAATTCTGTTACCATATCTATTTCTAGTATCAGATTTCATTTGATTAGCTCTTCCTTCTACATCACGAAGATACTTATCAGCATCGTCTCCTTCTCCCTCTCCAGGTATTCCTGGATTATCTTCTAGTGAAGCTTCATAAATATATTGCGCGAATCCCTTAACTATTTGAGATTCTTCCATTTTATATTTAGATGCTAAATATTTTAAATCGAAATCAATTTTACCGTCCTCTTCTCTAAGTTCATTAATGAATCTATCATAGATATCTTCTGCTGATGCCATAGGTTTAGGTTTAACACTTGGTTTATCTCTTCGTATCGGAGAAGGACCCCTTCTATCTGGAGTTTTAGTTGGTACCTTAGTAGGTGTTTTAGTAGGAACCTCAGTAGGATCCGCCATCACCAAATACTCATATATCTTCTTAATGTGCTTATTCTTAGCCATACTGTGAATTTCTTTTTATTATTTATACTATTATATTAGAAATATGTCAATTTGTTTTAGTAAAATATTAAAAAATTAATGATATGAGTCTTAAATTAAAGGAATATGTTGACAATTTAGTCAAGATCCTCGAGAATAACCCTGAGTATGGAGAATTGGATGTAGTATATTCAAAGGACGATGAGGGAAATGGTTTTCAAAAGGTAAGTTATACACCCGCTGTTGGTAATCATGATGGCGAGTGGTGTGGTGATTTTACCGCATTTAATGACAGTCCGGATGTGGATCCAGAAGATACATGTGATAAGGAAGATATTAACGCCATTTGTATAAACTAATGAATGAAACGGATATAAAGAATCTAACTGAGGGAATTAAAAAACGACCTGAGAAGACGTGGAAGAAACTCCCTAAGCGTACAGCAGATGAAAGATTGGAGGACGACATAATAGAATCCGGAGGAATAGGTCTTAGTAAAATTGCTAAGAAATATGAAAAAACAAAGATTGAGTTAGTAGAATTATGTAAACATCTTGGAATTTATTAAGTTATGATAGAAGTAGGCGATTTAGATGGACATTTAATATTAGCATGTAAAGGCTGGTATGATGTCGATGGAGTAAGTATAATAGATTCACTTGGCAGAATCCAAGCAGGTTTTTGCGGATGGAGTGCTAAAAAACATGGAGTTCCTAAAGAAGCGCTATGTGATCGTCTATATAAAATCATAAATAAATGTTCTAGAAAGGAACCAGTTCATATAATGGAGCAACTACATCGCTGGATGATAAATGGACACTGGACTCATTCTAAAGAGGAAATGAGTGACATGGATAAATTGATCTACTTTTATAGATCTCAAATTCATGGTTTACAAATCATGAACGATGGCAATGTTCTTATTAAATTACCAAAGCCTCAGAAGAGAGCTGCTAAAAAATTAATTGCGGGAAATGTTCCATATGAACTTAGCCTAATGGATAAACTAACGTCATGAACCAATCACTTGAAAAACTAAGAGCATTTTTAGACTCTCCAGAAGGAAAAGAATCTATTAAAAGAAAAAGTAAAAGAATATTAATATGGGATGGGTGCACCACATAAACGAAGGAAAGAAGGATAAGAAAGTTTGGTTCTATCACCGATGGTTTTTTCACATAGGAAAAAATGGAAACAGAGATATCTCTATTGAAATATGTTCAACTCCAAGTTTCGGATGGGGATTGAATATCGAAGGAGATGAGGGAACGGTTCTAATCTATTTCTGGTTTATCTTTAAATTCTATATCGGATTCACTGGAATATTTCCTGAATGGATTTACATAAGAGAATATAATCAATTCTCAGATAAGGATCCAACACCAAATGATAATAAGAATCTAAAGAGAAAATATCGAACTAGAGATAATGGTTGGATTAAAACCGCGAGAAGAAAAACAAGTATAAGATTTTTTAGTTATTCTATGTGGTGGAACATTTGGAGAGATGATAACTCATGGAGTAGTTCAGTTCCTAAATGGAGAAGTGGAAACTTTGAGCCGGGTAGATGGATTAGAGGAAAAGAAAAATACAAATCATCTGTGATCGATACATTTTACGCTCATATCAAAATGCCAGAAGGAATATATCAATCTACTGTCGAAGAGACAATATCTGTTAGAAGCTATCAGCGGTGGTTCAGCAAGAAATGGAAGAGGTTTGAATTTAAATTTGGATATAATGACGAGAATGGAGAATGGATAAGTACTCCTGTTCTACATTGGGGTAAAGGCGAATCATCCTATAATTGTGGAATGGATGGAACATGGTCAATGACACTTGGCGCAGATATTACAGATAGATCAATGGCAGTTGCCAGGATTTTAACCATATGTTTCGAGACTCGAAAGAAGTATGGTAATGTAGATGTTCCTAAGAGCACGGATGGCATAGTCAATGGTGTTGTTATGAAAAATCTAATATCTGAATTCAGTTAATACATCACTTCGGTGTCAAAAAACATTTGACATATGAAAACATCATGGATTACTTTATTTAAAAAAAATAGATTTGAATTCGGAAATCAACACGTTAGACAATACGTAATTTTGAATGTAAGTTTCTATTTAGTATCATCATCTTTTATTTTGAACCAAGTGAAGGTTCACAAGACAGATATCACACTCATGCATTCAACGCTTTATCATTTAAACTATTTGGAGAGTACACTTAATATGAATTATTGAATGAAAGGTATGGACATTTCACTACTAGACGACGTACTAAAATATTCAAATACTTTCCAAGGAATTCATATCATAAGATTGGAAATTCTAATGGGTGCGCAACTATATTATTATCAGGACGTTGGAAGAAAACATGGAAGGAATTTAAAGACGGAGAAGTAACAGAGTATAATTGGAATAGAAAATAATAACATGGAGAAATATACCCTACCAACGGATTATACCAAGCTCAAAGGAAAACAAAGACGAGAAGTTCGTGAACAGTATGTAGAAGAACAGGACGGTAAGTGTTTATACTGTGAGCATGATCTAAGTGGACAACCACCATTGGAAGTTACAAGCAAATCGATTAACTTAAAACTATTTCCTCCTGGGATGTTAAACAATCCGGTTCAGTTACAACATTGTCATCGAACTGGAATGACAGAAGGAGCAGTTCATGCATATTGCAATTGTGTAATGTGGCAATACGAAGGAAGATGAGAATTGACGACATCAAAATATCAGACGAAATCTATAATGAGATCAGATATACGTCCATTAGATTATGGGGAACACACGATGATACACATGGATATGCTACAAAAAAAATAGATAGCATAAAAGATTTGCCTAATTCAGCAAGTAACGTTGTATTGATAATTAGGAAATTTGATCATTGGTATCAAAAAGCAATCGCAGGTCGAATCAGTACAGAAGCTAAGCGTACAGTAAGCACGTGTATTAAGGCAGGTTGGACTAAACAAACAATTGGCATGGATTTTGTTCTAAATCCATTTTTTAGAGTATAATAAATTTGAACAATAAAATATAAATATGCAACAAAACAAATTTTTATCAGCCGTCTATCTTTACATGACGATCGCGTTAGTCATAACTGGACTAACTGCCTACATTTTTGGAAACTCCGAACTCATCAACCCTCTATATGAGATTGTGCCGAATGAAGAAGGTGAAGGAACACACATGTCAGCCACTATATTAGGTTGGATTGTAATATTATCTCCGCTAATAATGATATTCGGATTAGCAAGTATGATGAGGAAATCAACCGCCGTCATTATGTTAATAGGACTCATACTATTCTCAGTTTTAATTGGCATGAGTTTATCCTATATATTTTTAATTTACACAGGATCAAGTTTAGTACTCACATTTATTATTACAGCAGGACTATTTGCACTCTTATCATTTGTAGGAATGTTTACTTCAGTTGATTTAACAAATTGGGGAACTTTCTTTATGTTTGCCCTCATTGGATTAATTATATCAATGATAGCCAATTGGTTTATACAGAGCCCTACTATGCACTACGTCATATCGGGAATAGCAATTGTAGTCTTCCTAGGACTCACGGCTTATGATACACAGAAGTTAAAGGATATTGGTTTAGGTATGACATATGGAAGCGACGAAACAAAGAAGCTTGCAATATGGGGAGCACTTGATCTATACCTTGATTTCATTAACTTATTCGTTCACCTACTTCAATTCATCGGAGTATCAAAAGACTAATATGAGCGCAGAAAGAATTAAAGTACTTAAAGACGAAATCTGGAGACGACAAGTAGAACTTGAGAATCTTACTAAATCAATGATGAAGGAGGAGACTGATGTTCGAAAGAAGTTTCAAATGTGGGCAAATAACGGTCTAGATAAGAAACAATTAAACCGGCTTCCAGATGGAGCAATTAGACAATGGATAGACGATCATGATTATCTTGACGGATCTCGTGAAACAATTCATTTACTAGACATAGATGATGCATTTGGATTATTATGTTTAGACGATAATCAACTTATAGAATGGGAATGTCTAGAAGACGCTGAGAAATTGAAAGAATATGCAGTCTTTATTGCAGCATGTGAGCATATGATGAGGGACAACGTTAGTTCATTCGCAATAGACTGGTAATGGCAAATAGACACTATCCGAAGGACGAAGAAGTAGAAGTAACTTTAAAATTTAAAGTGAAACTTACTCACATTAGTAATTACCATCACCTAAACGAAGATGATATTGCTAGAATAGTTCAAGATTTCAAAGAAGAGATTGGAAATGAAATATCAAGCAATGTAGAAGGTGAGTACTCAAATCAAGAAGTAACCCAAATGTGCGATTATGTTAATTACGAAATAAAGAAGATCGAATCATGAAGATAATTAAAGGAAACCTAATCACTCTTGCACAATCTGGTGCATTCGATGTAATCTCTCATGGTTGCAATTGTTTCTGTCAAATGGGAGCAGGTATCGCACCTCAAATGGCTAAGGCATTCGGAGCAGATCAATTTCCAATGGAGAGTGACTCTTATAAAGGAAGCTTTAATAAATTAGGCAATATTGATTTCCAATATAATCGAAAGTATAATGTTGCTGTTGTAAATGCATACACTCAATATGGATTTGGAAGAAATCACGCTAATGGAACATCGGTTCCACTTGATTATCTTGCACTTGAAATGTGTATGAAGAAGATTAATTTTGAATTTAAAGGAACAAAGGTTGGGCTACCATGGATTGGATGTGGATTAGCAGGTGGAGATAAGGAAAGAGTAAGAGAAATTCTTGCTAGAACATTAACTGACGTAGAATTAACAATTGTAGAATTATGAGCGGATTAAATTTAGTAAGGAACGTACTTGCCATTAAAGGAGCAGTCGATTTAATTAGAGGTGATAGAGATAAATCAATCACAACTAAACAACAAGTGAGTAAGCCACGTGAATCTGACGGTATGATGTCGGTTCAGAAAACTAAAATAGTTTATCGAGAAAAACCTAAGACTGTGCCAAGATTATTAATCATCGGTCACGGTCGTCATGGAAAAGATACACTTGCTGAAATCTTTAACAGAGATTATGGAATGACATTCATGGCATCATCGATGGCAGCATCACAGATCTTTATTTACGAGAAGCTTAAGAAGAAATATGGATATAAGAATCCAGTTGAGTGCTTCGAAGATAGATATAAGCATCGAGCCGAATGGTACGATTTAATATGCTGGTATAACAGAGATGACAAGGCAAGATTAGCTAAGGAAATCATGACAGTTTCAAACTGCTATGTTGGAATGAGAGATGAGTCCGAGATACAAGAGTGCTTAACACATGGAGTATTCGACCTAGTTATTTGGGTAGACGCATCGAGTCGTTTACCGAAAGAGCCTAAGGATTCATTCAATATTAGAATGAGAAATGCTGATATTTTAATTTTAAATAATGCGGAATTAGAAGAGTTTGAAGTAAAAGCGAAACGATTAGGCGATCTAATATTCAATGCATAATTATAGATTAACACATCACGGATCATTTTATTATCTAGAGAAGAGGATAACTGTTCTATGGATATTTAAAATCTGGAATCCTATAAAATCATCTAGCTCATTAGATGAAATTGAAAAGGATATCGAAAAATTAACCAGACATATGATTAGAAAACAAGAGAAGGGTAAGAAATATGAAGGACTGGAGTCTGGATATAAAAGTCTAAAGAATACGTTTAGATTATTCTTCGAAGGATGGGATGATGCTATGGATAATTTTGGATCAGGATTAGGAATGGATCCAGTTGTTGATATTCCAATTTCAAAACTCGGTATCACTGATATTCAATTTAATGAAACTGAAGAACATACTTCGATGACGATTACATTAGAACGTCCAGGATTATTAATAGGCAGAGCAGGTCAGACAATAGACGCAGTTACTGCATATTTATCAGAGAATCACGATCGTCCAGTTAAGGTTTTAATCATCGAGTCTAGATTATGGAGGTAATCAATAATCCGCAAAGCAAAGGATTCACTAAGGAGACAGAAGATAACGCTAAACGTCTTGCTATAATTGATGAAATGTCAGCTAAGATAGCAGAAGCTGGTCTCAGACCTAGTGCAAATTACGTTATTCTTTCTCCAGTCGTCGCTGAATTATTAAATTCTTTAAGAGAAGATATCGAAGAAGTATAATATAAGTATGGCAACTGAATCAGAAAAACTTATTGAATATATTCAAGTTGAATCTAGAATTCTTATACGATTAGATCCGCGTACAAAAGGATTGAGAACTAAGGATTGGAAAGGATATGAGAAGGATCTCGTTATTTTATTAATATCAGCTCGGTCGATTACATTAGATCAGTTATCTGAAATTAGCAACAATCATAATGTTCCATTTTTCGAAAACCAAGCGGTTGAAATGGTTACTAAATGGAACGAACTAATTAAGATTAATGAAGGACGATAAAGGAAGGGAATATACTAGGCCCCAAACAAAGGGAATTGAAACCCATCCATTTGAAATTGATTTCGGTGAAAATATTGTTAATATATCGGCAAGAACTATCGCAAGTTAGTTAGTTACAGTTCAACCAATGAGTGCTCCAACTGGATTGATATTTTATATGGATTTCGTATACGGAGATAATAATCATACCAATGAAGACGATACCACAGAATAAGGGACTACGTACTAAAAAGGAGTGTTCCATCTTCATCGATATGAATGGCAACATTGTAAATCGAGTGAGGATTATTAATTATACGAGGTTACAACTAAAATACGAAATAGAAACTGATACTGGAAAATTATTAGCAGGTTATTTGAATGGAAATTCATCGGGATCTTCGACGATTCATACAATATTATATAATTCATCATGGCTCGAAGTAACGGTATTATATCAACATGATAACTCATTAATTGAAAAGAAAAGAATTACATTATAATAGTATAATATAATTATGGAAGACGAAGATATATTCAAAATTCAAGAACGTCCGGTTATGCCGACACTCGAAACTCTTAAAGACTGGATCAATGAAATGTATCGAGGAAATAGAGATGGTCGTGTAAATATCAAGACTGCTATGATCATCAACAAAATCTTCAATGATGAGAAGATCAACGCTGTTGTATTTGATAATGCAGGCGGAATGATGTTTGATATCTGGGAGTTCGATACGTTAGACAAAGTTAATAAGTTTATGGCAAGTGATGTATTCGGAGAAGATCTAGTCTTTGGATATGTAAAGGATGGAGTTCAAACTCTATGTGAATATCAACGTAAATATCCAAATTGGAATATCAGACCAATTGAATCGAAATCATGAAGAAGATAATGTTAAAATAGATCTTTGGTTTAATAAAAACGTTGCACCGTTTATGACGAGTGAGCGTAAGATGCCAAGATTGAGAAAATTAGTAGATTAATTAAATAGAAGAATTTGGCTATCTAAAATAGCCTTCATATATTAACGTATAAATTAAAGTTATGAAAAACAAATTAAAATTCAAAAAAAAATTCAATTTAACAGAAAATCAGTTTAACGGAACAGAACAAATTGATAGATGTCTTTATCTAAATAGTCTTACTTCTATACCAGAAGGTTTTAATCCAATAGTAGGGGGAGATTTTGATTTACGTAGTCTTACTTCTATACCAGAAGGTTTTAATCCAACAGTAGGTGGAGGTCTTTATTTAAGTAATCTTACTTCTATACCAAAGGGTTTTAATCCAACAGTAGGTGGATATCTTTATTTAAGTAATCTTACTTCTATACCAAAAGGTTTTAATCCAACAGTAGGTGGAGGTCTTTATTTACGTAGTCTTACTTCTATACCAAAGGGTTTTAATCCAATAGTAGGGGGAGATTTTGATTTACGTAGTCTTACTTCTATACCAGAAGATTTTAATCCAACAGTAGGTGGATATCTTGATTTAAGTAATCTTACTTCTATACCAGAAGGTTTTAATCCAACAGTAGGTGGAGGTCTTGGTTTAAGTAATCTTACTTCTATACCAAAAGGTTTTAATCCAACAGTAGGTAGAGATCTTGATTTAAATAGTCTTATTTCTATACCAGGAGGTTTGGGTAACAAGGAAATAGGAATGTTATCTTGGGAAAATGGTAAATACATACAGGTTGACGGTATATTTTCAGAGGTTGTAAATAAGAAAAAGAACATATATGTTGTTAAATCTATTGGAAAACCAGAAATATCTTATATTGTTTCAGATGGTAAAGGTACTTGGTCGCATGGAGTAACTATAAAACAAGCAAAGGCTGATTTAATTTACAAGTTTACTAATATAGATGTTTCAAAATTAAAAGAACTAGACATCAATAATAAAATGGAATTTAGTCAAGCTGTGAGTTGTTATAGGTCTATCACTAAATCTTGCATCTCAGGTACAAAGAGATTTATAGAGATCCATGATATAGATAATTCAAAGAAATACTCAGTACTTGATGTAATTAGAATAACAAAAGAAAACAATGGATATGGTAACGAAACATTTTCAAGATTTTTTGAGAATAGTTAATTAAATTAAAGTTATGAGAAATTTTGAATGGATGAAGAGTTACAACTCTCCCTTTAAACCACCAACACCTAAATTTTACATTGGTAAAATAGCAATAGGTACACCTTACTTCTTTCCAAGAATTACAAGAAAAAGTAAAACAAAACCTGGTTATATGGAGTTTATACCTAAAAGAATAGGGTTTGACTTTGTATCTTTGGGTTGGAAAACTAAATGGGAACCTGATGATTATAGATTCGAATGGAGTCCTATGTGGTCTTTTGTATTTTTCAAATGGCAGATAGCAGTAACATTTATTGCACCTGAAATATATCAATATTGGGAATGTTGGTTAAATTATTATTATAAAACTGATAAAACAAAAACTACTTCGGAAAGACTAGAGCAAGCAAAAAAACAATTTCCATGTGTGTATACAATTCATAGTAGTAAAGGGAATGAAGAAACAGTATATTACTGGGATTTAATTTTAAGAAATAAGTATACTAAATTAAAATAAAAAGATGGATGAATTTTTAATAGAAACAGAAAATGAACAATTAAAAGACCATATGTTAAAAGAGCAAAAAGATAAAAAAGATTACTCTTATGAATACGATGGTAAAATAGAAAATTGTGATGATTGTGGAACACCTATAAATTCTCAAGAGCATTGTCCTAGGTGTGATTACTAGCATTACACACAACGTTAAGTGTATGGCAAGTATCCGATTAAAGAACGGAATTTAGTAAATAGAAACAAAATTAATAATTAAACAACTGCGATAGTTAAAACGCCTAACGGCTATTGCTTATACATAGTGTTAGGCGCAGTTTATTATGGCCCACATATTAATAGATAAGTACGATAGATGCTTTTGTAATTGCGCTGATAAATGTATTGTAGAACATAAAAGTGGAATGCAAAGTAGATGTACCAAAGAACAAATAGAATCGTCTGGTCACAGACCCATACAGGTTTATGATGAAAAATCTAATAAAGCTATAATGGACTTTACTTGTAATGATGGTTATGAAAAGAAAATACAAATTAAACTAAAAAGGCTTTAATTGCACCTAACACACGACTAATCAACACAAATGTGCAACACAAGACCAAGTTAATTACTGCTAACGGATAGGCTAAGGTTAGTAGCGGAAATTAATAACGAATTAAATTAAAAGACAATGAACATTAAAAAAGATATTCGAGAAAAACTAAATAAGTACTTAGATAAAAAGATGGAAAAAGGTAACCCATATATTTTTAATGAAGCGGTAAACTTTATTAAAAAAGACAGAGCCGAGCAATTAATTTTACACGGTGTTAGCAAAATTGTTGCGAAAAAATACGCTGAATTTTGTGTAGAATGTGACCGTGAAGGATTGCCCTTGCTTTTAATAGATGACTACATTGAGCAATATTGTTGATAACACCCAAATAAAAGCCGTTTTTATGGATTTTACAAGGTGTGAGGTTGGTATGATAAGGTCAGTTGATGGAGGGAATGTAACGACCAGTGTATGGTGTCGGATTTTGTTTTTACAAAATATGCACTATACACTTTGTTATTAGCTGGTGCGGTTAAATTAAAATAAGAATATAATTATGGAACGAGATAAAATAGATTTTACAGACAAAGAGCTTTATTATGTGGCACTTGCATTTCAAAGTCATTTACAAAGCAGAGAAACTTGGATAAGCAAAGGTGGAGCTAAAGTAATAAATAGTGCCTTAAAAAAGATAACAGATAATGGATTAAAACGCAAGAACCCCAAATCTATTTTACACCCGATATATGGTTTCGGAGATGATGAGTAGCATTTGCTTATAACGCCCAAATAAAAGCCGGTTTAATGTTTTACAGCGGATGGGTATAATATTAGTAGCGTATAATTAACATAAAACTTTATAAAATGGACGTACAGTGAAAGTAGATCATAAATTCAAAAACGATGAAGCCACTAAATATCTCGATTTAGCATTGAGATCATGTGGGATGGGTATGGATTATAAACATGCTGACTTAATCATCACAGTTCAAAAACGACTTGCTGAAAAAGGAGGAGACTTTGCACTATCAGATGCTGCTGAAATTCAAACAGAATGGGAAGAGAAATGGATTAGATATGAGATAGAAAAAGCTCAGGATCCTAAACCAAAGGAATAGATGGGGCATAGTACTAGAGGATTTAGACGTAAATACTTTAATCCCGACGAAGAGTGGGAAGCTCAATGGGAAAACATTGAAGAGGAGGATTGGGTAGATAATCCACGAACAAAAGGTCTTAAGACTGAATCATCTGGAATGAGATTCACAAGCTATGAATGGTATGAATGGAAAAACTATTACATAGCAGAATATATCGATATTGAGGTAGTTGAAAGGGAACCACCTCCTAAACGAGTAGCGAAACATCAGCCTAACTTTCACAAAGGATATAATCCAAAACAAAACTATAGTAAAAGCGGAGGAAAAAGAAACTTTAATCAAAGACGAAGATGAGTTATAAGCAACCAGTATGGAAAAGATTAGTGTTTATGTTAGTTATATTCGGAATATTTTATATAGCTTCTCGAGTGATCGAGATGTTCTAGAGATTGAACGACCACAGACTAAAGGATTAGATATCGAGAATCGTACGTTTTCAAATATATGCGGATTCGATTTAGTTCCTAATCCCGGATTTAAAACAAGCAATTATGAAACTACCAAAACGTAAAATAATATGTACATATGATCCAGCAACGATGGAGTACAAATATGTTAAGCGTCCTATTGTATGGTTGTATGTTATAGGATTCGCATTAATTTGTATATCAATTGGAGCAATCACATTAAGTACTGCAACTACAATTAGAGAAAGGTCACATAATATAGATTACGAAAAAGTTCCTGTGATAATAGATTGCAACTTAGCATTTTCAGAACAATCAATGTATGATTTATTAGTTGGGATGAATGTACGTTTCCCACATATTGTAATAGCACAAGCTAGAATAGAGTCAGGACATTATACGAGTAATATATTCAAGTCAAACAATAATATGTTTGGTATGAAATGTGCCAAATCCAGAGCGACTACTAATCGAGGCGAACGTGGTAATCATGCAATGTTCGATACCTGGCAAGAATGTGTAATCGATTATGCGTTCTATCAAACTACATACATGAGAAAGATAAAGACGGAAGATCAATACATATCAGCACTAGCTGCAATCTATGCTGAGAGTCCTAATTATTATGCAGATGTAAAGTCAGAAGCAGCAAAAGTTTTAAAGGAATATTCCAAGATACCGTAATTTATTTTTAGGTTTCATAATTAAAAAGTATAATATAATTATGGAACATTCAAGAAAACTTACAGAGGACGAAATTGAATCACTAGCAATTTATCTAGATTGTTTTAAAAGTGCGTTCTATTTACAAACGTATGTTAAACTTGAAACAACTGATCAAATCATTGATGAGGTACTAAAAGGTACATTTACAATGGAGGACGTTTTCATGACTCATTTAGATTCTGCGTTCAGACACGAAGATCGTGAGATAGAATATACATGGGAAGATAATATGGAGATGTTCGATTATGAAAATTTCTATCCATCTACATGCGGTAAGAAGTTAGAGAATGGAGCATGGATTAAAATCAGAAATGAAAATGGATATGAAATTCATTTTGCTAAATATTCAAATCGTAAACGTAGATTTCAAGAAGAGATCACAAAACTGCACAATCAAACAATATCATATTTAAAGAAGCAGACTAGAATTCTAACTAAAGGAAGTAAGGCTGATCTTAATATGGATAAAAAGATTAAAGAGATTAAAGATAAAATTGCAATACTTACTGTGTATGCAACAATCGGAATTAAACCATATGAGGTTGTAATCAAACGATCTAAGCATAAATCTGAATACTATATGCCATATCAATATGAGATAGTAGATGATTTAGATGAGCACATTCAATATGCAATCGGAAATGTACCAGGAGTTGAAGTAAAGGCTATGAGAGATGGCGACGTAGAAGATAAAGTATTTTATTTACGAAGTCGAGGTATCTCAGAAAATACAGCAAGATTAATGGCATCACTTAATCAAACGTATTTCAGAGTTAATATGAATACTGTGATGGATAAGTACAATGAACAGTTTGCAAACGTAAAATTAGTAATGGTATGAGTTTAGCAGATAAAAGAAAGTTTATAGCGAACGATGGGATCATAATGATCAATTGTAAACCACTCCACTTTATTGAAGAGGCTACATTTAAGTCAGGCGCAGGTCCGGTACTTTACACTATCCATATTAAACGGAATAAGACAAGCTCGTACACCTGTTACTTTGATAAGGTTACTTTGACTCTGACTATTTGTAAATTCAATGACTCTGAGCCAGGAGATCCGTTATCATTTAAAGTTGAATCTATTGAAGAAGCAAGTGAATGGATAAAACGATTTGCTGATGGAATGAAAGTTGATATGCGTTCAACTATCTTTATGTATCACACTCATCAAAAGGGAAAATACGTAATTGGAGATAAGAAAGGAGACTACGACTGGAGAAACCAACGAGCAAGTGATGGACTTGACGATGGTGATACACTAGGAGACGAAATATGGGAAGTAGATAATGGATATAATGGATATAATGGATATAATAATCAATAACGTGCGTATACTCGTACAAGAGGAAACATAAATAATATACAATTATATGAGTGATTACGTACACTGCAAGGTAATTAGATTACCTTTTCCAAAAGAGATACTAACTCAATGTGAAACTGATGATCCATGGGACTGTGAGGATTACCTAAGAGAAAAGCTAGGAGATTTATTTAATAGAAATGGAAACCCTAAGAGATTTGAATTAGAGGTTACAGAAAAAGAATATTACATTGATTGGATGTACTATCATACATATGGAGAAAAGTCTGACGATTTTGGATCAGCTAGGATGCTAACAAATCTAGAGCTTGAAATCATAAAGCCATACTTTGATAAGTTGGAAGTAAGTTATAAAGACGAGGATTTACGAAGAGTTGAATATTGTTATTATAACGGTTGCGAATGTACAGACTATTACGACATCGTAACAAAAGATACAGACGATTCTGCAAAATTAATTTAATATGACAAAGTAGGAAATTAAAATACTTATAAAAATGGTAGGCTAAGGATATAAACTGAAGGACATCATTCTAATCCAGAGTGGCTTGATGCTCTTGAAGCAGCAGAACAATTACTAGTTGACGAAAAGAAGAAACAAAAAGAGGTATCATAGTATTATGAGAGTAAGACAATTCAGTCCTAAGAAAAATACTACCGTAGTATATGGAGATCCATCTATTGGATCACCGGGATCTCATTTCTTAATCAAGGAGTTTTATAGAAAACATGGCGTAGATTCGTGGAAACGCCAAGTTGCATTTAGTATTATGTTTCTACGAAGATGGAAACATGAACATGGAGAATTAACATGCTGCTTCTGTGGTAAAGAACATTTGGAAATAGATACTACATCAATTTCGGTACCTAATTGAATGGCTCACAACATATGATAGATAGAGAGTATTCACCACCAATCTACGAGAAAGTAGACAAGTACGCAGATGAAATATATTTAGAATGCAGAAAACATTTTAAATATAAAGTTCATCGTCGCGCAATTAAGATGGCTCATGTTATCGCTGATAATTTAATCAGAGTTTCTAGGTGGGAAAATCATCCATCATATAATATGAGACGTATTCAAATACTAAGAGAATTTGTAGCGAGTACGAAGACGTCACTTGATAGAATTAAAGGAATTAAATGAAAGCTAAGATCAAGAACACTGATAAATGTCCACATTGTGGAGCAACTGGTATCGATTATCGTAATTACAAACATCATCTCTATATGTATTGTGTAGATCCAATGTTGATTAATGACAAGGAAGAACAAACACGTAATGAATACCTAATTGGAATAAGAGAAGGTAAAGACAAACAGTTTGTTTGGAACAAAGATAAGGAACGAGTTGAATGTAAATGCGGACATGTAGCAGTGTTCATGAGACAAAGCTTTTTATGTGGAACAGTCACGGCATATCCGTGTAAACACATACACGATTTATAAAACTGACTTAATTAATTAAACACAAAACAAGATGGAAAAAGAATTTAATTTACAAGAGCAAAAAACTAAGGCATTAATTAAAGCTGATGTTGTAAAATGGTTTCCGAACGATAAAGAAGTAAACGCATATGTAGACACATTGCCTTACTATGGAACGTGTACGACTGAATACAATGAAGGCTTTAAAGATGGTATAAAGTGGCTTAAAGAGCAGATGATATAATTAGCATGGACAAAGCTGCTCGAAGTCAGAGAATGAAAAATAAGATAAAGATATCCAAGTGGAGTAAAAGTTTTATTAGAGATAGATGGGGTAACCTTACTAATTGCTATTGTAATGAAATGGCAAAAGACGAAATCTTAAAATTAGAAAAATTGATATGAAGATAGAAACAAAGGAAGTAACTAGTGGAGAAAAAATAACAAAGCTAAACATATATGACTGATTACGAAGTGAATTTATTCCAATCATTAGTTGATCTTAGAGAACAATTAATTGGAGATTATACTGGAGACTATTCAGAAATGAAAGCGTTAGTTGATAAAGTGTTAACTAAAATGCTTACTAAAATTAATAGTTCTCCTAAGAAATGATGTGGACAGTAATAGGCAAATTGTTACTGTCCACATACTAAAGCTATTAGAAGTGAATGCGATCATCAATTTCAAAGCGTTTACTATGGAAGCGAATGGGAAGTATAATGTAAGAAGTGCGACAAAAACGTATTTGATGTTCACCCTTGTGACAAGGAAGTGAAAATAATTCAATCTTTGTAATACATAAATTTTCATATCCCAATATAATTTAGTATATTTAATATATGAAAGAACTAAATTTTGACGGCAGATTATTTTTGTATGACATTATGTCACATGATTGCGGTGAATATGGAGCATTTACTCGCTACACTACTGATTTCTACGACACTGAACAAATCATAACTGAAAGTAAGAAGTTTTATTTCTTCGGACCTATCGTCAAAAAGATATCATACCGAAAACTATTCACCATCGACTTTAGTATCGAAAGTGAAAGCGTCACTAGGAAGAAAGCAAGAGCGGAGATTCAACATGAGGTGGATCTTATTACACGACGTGAAGAAATTAAAAGAGGAGAATTTATATGAAAGATACATCAGATATATCGTACTGGTTAGACGAAGAGAATATTCTAACTGTTCCAACTACTAAAGTTCCAGAAGTAGGAGAAGAAATTTGGATAACTACAACTATGTGCGAAGACTGGCATGACGCTAGATTCAAAAATAGAAAACTTTTTAATAAAGGAGTTAAAGGAAAATTCAAAGTTGTTGGAGTGAGTAGATCATATCAAAACTACGACTACGTCCATGAGGAAACAATAGAAGGATCTTCTGATACATCTGGTAAAACTACATATCTACTTCCGGCACAACGCACGGTTGAAACATTTGAAATAGCATTAGAAAAAGTATGAGTATATACATTAAACATTAGACGAATACAAAGCAGTTGATGGAAGTCAACAGACAACTCAAATGGCAATTTCTAAAATAAGGGAATTGACTAGATAAATTGACGAATTAAAACGAGTAAAATGATAGATATAAGCAAATTAAATATCGGAGATAAAGTATGCTACCAACCTGCTCATTACAAAGAGGAAGGCAAGTGGGAGAATGGTATGGTTAAGGATATCCCTGATCACACAAATACTGCGATTAGAGTAGTTTATAATTGCGCTTCCAATTGGGACAACTTCATGGACTATACATCTGCTCTTACTAACATCGATGATTTAACACTAGGATGGAAACATGATGCCAAAGAAAAAGAACAAGAATAATTATTCGGAATACACACATTAATTATGAAAAATTTAACCTATATAAAAGCACTTTGTTCTCCGTTTAAAAGACCTAAACTCAAATGGTATATGAGTAAGGTAGCAACACCGATTCCCTCATTTAACCGGTCCTTTAGCTCAGTTGGTTAGATCGCCTGACTCATAATCAGAGGGTCACAGGTTCAAGTCCTGTATGGACCACCATTGTAACTTTTTTACCTAAGTCATAGATAAATAAATACGGAAAGTTAAATCATTCAAGGGAAATACTTGAATTTTTAGACTCTATAAAGGAATTAAAGAAAATAGATCATGAGTCATATTAAATCATATAGAAAATTCGTCAATGAATCATCACTCGATGATGATGAATTTGATGAACTATTATCCATATTGGGAGTTAACATCTTTATGTGGAATTCTATTTCGGCTAATATTTTAGCAAAACACGGAATAACTAAAGATAATCTTAGTGTTAGAGGAAATCTCGACCTTAGTGATACTCCGATTACTGGGCTTCCAGATAATCTTAATGTTGGAGGAGGTCTTTACCTTGGTGGTACTCAGATTACTGAGCTTCCAGATAATCTTAGTGTTGGAGGAACTCTTTACCTTAGTCGTACTCCGATTACTGGGCTTCCAGATAATCTTAGTGTTGGAGGAACTCTCGACCTTAGGAATACTCCGATTACTGAGCTTCCGGATAATCTTAGTGTTAGAGGAAATCTTAACCTTAGTGGTACTCCGATTACTGAGCTTCCAGATAATCTTAATGTTGGAGGAAATCTCGACCTTAATCGTACTCAGATTACTAGGCTTCCAGATAATCTTAGTGTTGGAGGAAGCCTCGACCTTAGGAATACTCAGATTACTGGGCTTCCAGATAATCTTAGTGTTGGAGGAACTCTCGACCTTAGGAATACTCAGATTACTGGGCTTCCAGATAATCTTAGTGTTGATGGAAGTCTCGACATTAGTGGTACTCCGATTACTAGGCTTCCAGATAATCTTAGTGTTAGAGGAAGTCTCGACCTTAGTGATACTCCGATTACTGGGCTTCCAGATAATCTTAATGTTGGAGGAGAAATCTATAGAACGTGATCAATGTTATTAAATCATTAGCGCTTTCACAGACAGTAGAGATTTCAATGTAAATATATAGATAAATAAAATAGATCATGAGTCATATTAAATCATATA
>Ga0209390_10000739_pt1 | contig 64810 bp, 67 predicted proteins | sample BON01_FD_187212 | JGI IMG/M metagenome (GOLD analysis project Ga0209390, IMG submission 187212) | Freshwater microbial communities from Lake Bonney liftoff mats and glacier meltwater in Antarctica - BON-01 (SPAdes) (version 2) | ecosystem: Environmental > Aquatic > Freshwater > Ice > Glacier...
TGTCGGGGCTTAAGCGGGCGGCGCAGATGCGTTGGGTGGCGAATCGCCCGGAGGAGGCGGAGGTGCGTTTGAGCCAGGCGTTGAGGCTGCGTGACCCGTCGCTGGCCCAGTGGCCGCTACGGTCGATGCGCCCGATCCCGGTGACGTCGAGGGCATCAACCCGGTTCCGGATTGTTGCTAACTGAGCCACAACGGTGGCGAGTTCGGTGGGGTGTATGTCCTCGGAGTTGATATCGATGGAGGCCAGCAGTCGGGTGACGTCGCTCAGGCGATCCGTCACCGTCACCCGCCGCGGCGCAGACGATGCAGACGGCCCAGACGGCGCAGACGGTCCGGGCGGCGCAGGCGGTCCGGGCGGTGTGACAGGAGTAGGAGTAGAAGTAGAAGCGAGCAACGGACTCACCACCTTTCACGAGAGTTGAAGTCAACGGGTCACATACGTCAAAAGTCAGGTCATCAAGACGACCACGCCCGACAGGTCACGGGCACATATGGAACCGGAAGAAATCACTCGTGCAAGAGAAGGTGGATCTGGTTGATTGCGTGGTTTCACCCTACAACACGGCTACGACAAAACAGAACACATGTTCGAAGCAGTGGATAGCTCACCAAGAGGTTCATGAGTACCCCCGAATTTCGCGCTGGTCAGACGTCAGCTTCCACTAACCCCGTACCCGACTGCCGCTGCGGAATGCGATGAGTCAGGAGAACCAGAGCTGCGGATCTCGCACCCGTCCGCGAGGGCAACTCCGGCATAGGACGACTCCCCGCTACGACCCCACGTGCCAGATGCGCGTCAGCCTCGCGTGCTTCTATCGAATGAGGTCAACGTGCACCGGCGGCTATGCAGGACAAGCGCGTGGCAGATCACACGACGCGAGCGAAGAGCACCTTGTCGCTGTAGATCGGATCGAGGGACACGACGCGGCCAGTTCGTGGCGCGTGCCAGAACTTGTTGTTGCCGGCATAGATGCCAACGTGGCCAAGGAAGTTGTCCTTGTAGTTGTAGTAGAAGACGAGGTCACCTTTTTTGGCTTCGGATCGGCTGATCTTCTGGGCATTCGCATACTGCGTGACTGTGTACGCGCCACCGAGGTCAATCCCGGCTTGCTGGTAGACCCACTGCGTGTAACTGCTGCAGTTGAATCCTTGCTCGGGCGTGTATCCACCAGCGACGTAGGGAACGCCCTGGTACGACGCCGCGATCGCCATAATGCGTGCTCTGATTCCCTGGCTGCTACTGGTCGAGCTCGGCGCTGGCGCTGAGGCGGTCGCCGGGACGGGAACAGATACGCGCTTGGACTTCCTCCACGTCTTCTTGTTGACGACACCGTCGACCCGGATTTTGGCCTTCTTCTGCAAACTGCGAACGTAGGAATCCGTCAGCGGCCCAAAGTAGCCCGTTGCCTGCGGCATCCCCATTCGTGTCTGGATTGTCGTGACTGCCGGGTGCGTCATACCGAGCCGAAGCTTGGGACGTTTCGTCTTCACTGCCGGAGTCGCAGAAGCTGCCGGAGCTGGGGCCAAAGCTTGACTCTTGATCGCGGCCCACGTCATCGACGCAACGACGCCAGTTGCCGGAACGCCACGCGAGGCCTGGAACTTCTTCACGGCCTTGCGGGTGGTCGGGCCGAAGTGCCCGGTCGCCGGGGACACACCGATCTTGCGCTGCAGCTTGGCAACCTTCTTGCCCGTTACGCCGAGTTGAAGGACCGGCTTGACCGCAGGACGAATCACTACCGGGGCAGTCGCGTTGGCCGGAGCCACCGCAACGATGCTTGCGCTTGCCGCCAGGCCGAGGGTTGCGGCAATGGCCAACGTGCGGCATGCGCCGGGTCGACGGGTCATCCCCGTTTTCTCGGTTTCCGACATTGCGCAGGGTCCTCCTGGTGTGGCCTGGTCGTCCATCGCCACCGAAATAGGCGGAGACAAGATGAGAAGTTAGCGAGATTCTTAGGGGCCGCGCCCGGTCAACGACCAAAGAAACTCGGGCTGCAGACGGTTTCATGGGGAAACTGCCCGTCAATTTGGATGAATCTTTGACTTCGCGCTAACTCTTGGTAAGCAAACTACAAGGATGTAAGACGAGGTTCGGGTCCAATGGACTAATCAATCCGAGTGAAATCACCGTGATCTCAAGCGAACCCACAGCAACGCCCACCCCAACCTGGTAATGAATAACGAGCGGTGCGGCCGTTGTGCGCGATCACCTCTACGCCCCCCTCGACTACGCCTCAATCACCTGTTCACGACAGAATGAAGCGATGAACGGAGCCGCATGAATGACCTGATCGACACAACCGAGATGTACTTGCGCACCATCTTCGAGCTGGAAGAAGAAGGCGTTGTTCCACTGCGCGCCCGAATCGCTGAGCGGCTCGGCCAAAGCGGCCCGACTGTCTCGCAAACCGTCGCCCGAATGGAGCGTGACGGATTGTTGTCTGTCCAAGGGGATCGCCACCTCGAACTCTCCCCGATCGGACGGGATCAAGCCACCCGGGTCATGCGCAAACACCGGCTTTCCGAATGTCTGCTCGTCGATGTCATTGGGTTGCCCTACGAGCAGGTCCACACTGAGGCGTGCCGCTGGGAGCATGTGATGAGCGAGACGGTGGAGCGTCGCATTTTGGAGATCCTCGGTCACCCCACCACGTCACCATTCGGCAATCCGATTCCTGGCCTAGCCGAGCTCGGCGATGAGGCTGCCCTGGGTAGTCCTCGCGCCCTCACGACGCTCGCAGCGCTGTTCACATCTGGGAGCGGCCCCGAGCTACGGACCACAATCCGGCGTATCGGCGAGCCCCTGCAAACCGATACCGAGCTCATGACGAAGCTTCGGCGATCCGGCGTGTGGCCTGGCGAGAAGGTCAAGGCGAGCAAATCCCCTGGCGGCATTCTTGTCGGTAGCGCTGGGGAATACGCCGAAGTCGACCAAGCGACGGCCGTGTTGATCTTCGTCGACGCGAGCTAGTTGACGTCGATATGTCCTCCCTCCTCTGGTTCCGACGGGACCTTCGCCTGCGCGACAATCCCGCGCTAGCTGCGGCCGCTGATTTTGCCTGCAACGGTCCCGTCGCTGGGCTCTTCGTCATCGACCCAGCCCTGGAGGCTGCCAGCGGACCGGTGCGGCTTGAGTGGCTTCGGCGATCTCTCGCTGAGCTCAATAACCAGCTCGGCGGTCGCCTGATCATTCGACGGGGAAGCCCGAGTGAGGTGGTCCCGAACACCGCCCGAGAACTGGGCATCAATCAGGTCTTCGCCAGCCGAGACTTCGGTAATTACGGCCACCAACGTGACCTTGCGGTGGCGGGCAAACTTGAACAGAACGGTGTCGGATTCACTCAGGCTGGTTCGCCTTACGCGGTTGATCCCGGGATCGTCACCAAAGACGACGGCACTCGTTACCTCGTTTACACCCCCTTCTACAAAGCGTGGTTGGCCCACGGATATCCAGCACCTGCCGACATCGACCCCGCAGACCTTTCATGGATCGATCCGCACGCCGATTCCTCTCTACGAAGCGAGGTCGCAAAAGAACTGAAGCAGCTCACCTCGACCGTCGTTGAGGTCGACCTGCCAGCCATCGGCGAGCAAGCGGCCCTCGATCGCTGGGCCTGGTTTAGAGATGGCCCTTTGGCCGAATACGGCGACGATCGCAACCGACCCGACCTAGACGCGACAAGTAACCTCTCGGTCTATCTGCGCTGGGGCCAGATCCATCCGCGGACGCTCTTGGCCGACCTCACCGAGCATCTCGAGTCAGCCACGACGAAGGGGCCAGAGACATTCCGTAAGGAGATTGCCTGGCGGGAGTTCTACGCCGATGTGCTCGCAGCTAACCCCTCCAGTATCCGCAAGTCGCTGGATCGCCGGTACGACACATCGCTGCAGATCAACTGGGGTCCCACGGCGGAGACGCAGTTCACAGCGTGGTGTGAAGGCCGGACCGGCTATCCATTTGTCGACGCCGGAATGCGCCAGCTTCGAGCCACCGGGTGGATGCATAACCGCGTCCGAATGGTGACCGCATCCTTCTTCGTCAAAGGGCTGCATCTGCCGTGGCAACGCGGGGCCGCTGAATTCATGTACTGGCTGCGCGACGGTGACTCGGCGAGTAACCAGCACGGCTGGCAGTGGGTCGCTGGCTGCGGCACAGATGCCGCACCGTTCTATCGCATCTTCAATCCGGTACTCCAGGGGTTGAAGTTTGACCCCGACGGTGACTACGTGAGGCGGTGGATACCTGAACTCGCCAGCCTGCCCGGCGCCAGCGTCCATGAGCCCTGGAAGGTCGCGGAGACGTTGGCGGGCCAGGCCATCGCCGACTACCCCTCGCCCATCATCGATCACCTCGCAGAGCGCGGTGAGGCACTTGCCAGATTCGCAGCGTTGCCCAAAACGGACAAGCAAGACAAGAAGGGCGCCAGAAGCAAGAAGTAGGCCTTGCTGCGCTACGTCGCGAACCTCGTTCCAAGAATGAGGCTCGGCGAATGCGCCCGTGTTGCCGCAACGAGATCAGCGATTTGGCTGCGACACTAGCGAGGTGACCCAGATCATTGCCGCCCTCTCATTGAAGGGGGGTGTGGGTAAAACCAGCGTCGTGCTCGGCCTAGCCGGCAGCGCAGCAGCACACGGACTGCGCGTCCTCGTCGTCGACCTTGACCCGCAAGCGAATGCCACGTCGTCGCTGGATCCAACCCGCACTCCCTACACCACCTCAGACGTGCTTTTCGATGGCCGCGTCGGAGTCGCCGCCGACGCGGTCGTTGCGTCCGGCTGGGATCCACATGTGCAGGTCGTCCCGAGTGAACGTGCCCTAGAACACCGCGCCGAATCGAACGGCCCGGATTCCGCATTGCGCCTGCGCCGGACCCTGTCGGGGGTGACCGATGACTATGACCTCGTGCTGATCGACTGTCCCCCGTCACTGGGCGAACTCACTCGCAACGCGCTGTACGCGGCGACGGATGCGCTGATCGTCACCGAACCGTCATTCTTCGCCATTCAGGGCGCCGAGCAAGCACTGGAATCGGTGTCGATCGTCGCCAACAACGGGAACCCAATGCTCCGTCCGCTCGGAATCATCGCCAACCGCGTGCGGCCAACTTTGAGCGAGCACACGTATCGGATGGACGAGCTTCGGGCCGCTTTCGGCGACCTCGTCCTCGGTGGACTGCCCGATCGAGCCGCTGTGCAACTGGCCCAAGGCGCGTGCGTCCCTGTCCAACGCTGGACGAGTAACGGTGCTGCCGACGTCAACGCCGCCTTCGATCGTTTGCTGAAATCAGTGCTACCCGCGACGACGTTCCAGACGATCTCGCTGACCTCCCCCACCCGCAGGCCGTCGCTGGCCACAAGCTCCCAGGAGTCGTGATGACAAACCCCGCTCCGCGTCCCGCGCTACGCAAAGCCCCTGACGCTGACGTCCATCCCGCTTCACAGCAAACACCGCAGGAGATCGACCTGCGCAACCGCCAAATCAGCGTGACCGAACCTGCGCCTTCCCCCAACCCGCAAGCGCCACTGGTCAAGCACGAACAGGTCGTCACCCTCCCCGACACGTCACCAGAGGCCGACGCTGACGGCGAGTTCGTGGGTTCACGCAAGAAGTCCAACACGAAGAAGTCTGCCAAGCAGAAGAAGAACGACAAGAAGCAGAGCAAGAAGCAAGAGAGGGAAAAGGGCAAGCAAAGCAAAAAGAGCAAACCAAGTAAGGGCAAGAGCAAGAAGAGCAACAAGATCAAGAGCAACAAGATCAAGGGCAAGGCGAAGGAAGAGGGCAAGAAGTCCATCGCAACACCCAACCGAATCGACCTTCGCGCGAAGGTGCCAGCCTCAGTCCGGCGGACCCTGCGCTCATCGACCAAGGCACGCGGTACCAGCGTCGAAGACAACGTCGATTCGGTGCTCACTGGTTGGCGCCCAAACGACTCGAACTGACCTCGGTGAGACTTCTCGCGCACCAATACGACAAGATGTCGTGGAATTGGAATGCAACGGCCACAAGCCTCATTCCGCACGCGGCGCAGCGCTAACTAGACCAGTCGGCGATGTGCAAACTGCCACGGGAGACATGAATGTCTGAATTCGTACCTGGACTTGAAGGCGTCATCGCATTTGAGACCGAAATCGCCGAACCTGACAAAGACGGCGGCTCGCTCCGATATCGGGGCGTCGATATCGAGGACCTTGTCGGTCGCGTCTCCTTCGCCCACATCTGGGGTCTCCTCGTCGACAACGAGTTCAACCTCGGTCTGCCACCGGCCGAACCCTTCCCGATTCCTGTTCACTCCGGCGATGTCCGCGTTGACGTTCAGTCCGCGATTGCCATGCTCGCCCCCGTCTGGGGTCTGAAGCCACTACTCGACATCGACGACCAGACCGCCCGCGACAACCTTGCCCGCGTCTCCGTCATGGCGATGTCGTTCGTCGCTCAGGCGGCCCGTGGGCTCGGCCAGCCGATGATTCCGCAGACCCAAATCGATGAGGCCCAAACCATCGTCGAACGCTTCATGGTTCGCTGGCGCGGAGACCCCGACCCCAAGCACGTTCAAGCTGTTGACGCGTACTTCGTCTCAGCCGCCGAACACGGAATGAACGCCTCGACGTTCACCTCCCGCGTGATCGCCTCCACTGGTGCCGATGTCGCGGCCGCGATCTCGGGTGCGATCGGCGCCATGAGCGGCCCGCTCCACGGTGGCGCCCCGAGCCGGGTGCTTGGCATGATCGAGGAGATCGAGCGTTCCGGCGACGCGCAGGGCTACGTCAAAGGCATCCTGGACCGTGGCGACCGCCTAATGGGCTTCGGCCACCGGGTCTACCGTGCCGAAGATCCCCGCGCCCGCGTTCTTCGCCGCACGGCCCGCGAACTCGATGCCCCTCGCTACGAGGTAGCGCTCGCGCTGGAAGAAGCCGCACTTGCGGAACTACGAGAACGCCGTCCCGACCGCATCCTGGAGACGAACGTCGAGTTCTGGGCAGCCATCGTTTTGGACTTCGCCGAGGTACCCGCACATATGTTCACGTCGATGTTCACCTGCGCTCGGCTCGCTGGCTGGAGTGCGCACGTCATGGAGCAGAAGCGCACCGGGCGACTCATCCGGCCGTCGGCCCGCTACGTCGGACCGGCGTCGCGCAAGCCAGAGGACGTCCCCGGCTGGGATGCTGCCGAGATGGTCCCGACCGGTTACACAACCAGTTAGTCGCGAGTTGGGCAGATTGCCCAACTGAGCCACCCGCGATCACCTTATGAATGCTGCGGTTCTAGCCTTATCCGTGTGACTGACTTGCAGATTCCTCGCGACCTACTTCCCGCTGACGGCCGATTCGGTGCCGGACCTTCAAAGGTCCGAGCCGAACAACTCACGGCCCTCGTCGACGCAGCACCACTGCTGATGGGGACCTCCCACCGCAAGGCACCCGTCAAGTCACTCGTCGGACGTGTCCGCACGGGCATTGCTGACCTGTTTGACATCCCCGAGGGCTACGAGGTTGTCCTGGGTAATGGCGGATCTACCGCATTCTGGGATGCCGCGACCTTCGGGCTGGTGACCGACCGAGCCCAGTTCCTCTCATTCGGCGAGTTCGGTGGAAAGTTCGCTACCGCCGTGAAGAACGCACCATTCCTCGGCACTCCCACCATCGAATCAAGCGACCCCGGCAGCGCCCCGAGCTTCCACGCCGAAGCCGGTATCGATACCTACGCAACGCCGCAGAACGAGACCTCGACCGGTGTGGCCATCACCCCACAACGCGTCGAGGGAGCGGACGACGGTTCGCTGCTGCTCGTTGATGCCACCTCGGCCGCCGGTGGACTCCCTATTGATATCAGCCAGACCGACGCCTACTACTTCGCGCCGCAGAAGAACTTCGCCTCCGACGGTGGCATCTGGTTTGCCGTTATGTCCCCCGCTGCGATCGAGCGGGCCGCGACGATCAACGCCTCGGATCGCTGGATCCCAGACTTCCTCAACTTGCAGACGGCGATCGACAACTCACGCCTGGATCAGACCTACAACACCCCAGCCGTGGCGACACTCTTCCTGATGGCTGAGCAGCTCGACTGGTTCAACGGCAATGGCGGCCTGGCCTGGACAACTGGCCGCACGGCCGAATCGGCCGCGAACCTCTACGGCTGGGCTGAGGCAACCTCGTACACGACGCCCTACGTCACCGACCCCGCACTGCGCTCGAATGTCATCGGCACGATCGACTTCGATGATGCAATCGACGCTGCAGCGGTCGCCAAGGTGCTGCGCGCAAATGGCGTTGTCGATGTCGAGCCCTACCGCAAACTCGGTCGGAACCAGTTGCGGGTCGCCATGTTCCCCGCCGTCGATCCCTCCGACGTCGCGGCCCTCACGACCTGTATCGACTGGGTCGTTACGAACTCAGCGAGCTAAGTCTTCCAACTACCGGACGGGCGTGCTCCAGAGCGCCGCGTTTGCACCCTCGGAAATCGTGTAGAGCGTGGTGCCGTCGGCTGAGAACGTGATGGCCTCTCCCTGACCTTGGGAGGGGACCTCAAGTCCTCGTTCGTCGTCACCCGGCGGCACCCCTTGGTAGATACGTGCACCGATGTAGGTCCGGACCACGAACTGGTCCCCTGATGGGGAGAACGACGCATCGGTGGCGAGCCACGGAGCGGCTCCTACCGGCTTGATCGTCGCCGAGCGGGTTCCCGGACCAAATCCCGGTGGCAGGGCGTAGAACTTCCCCTGGGAGCTTTGGCGTTTGCTGACGATCCACATCCGACCGTCGGGTTTGGGTTCCACCAAAAGCGATTCGGAGTCCCCAGGAGCGTCGCTGTAAGTGATCGCTGAGGAGCTGGTTGTCACTTCCTCATCGCGAATCTGCGCCGGTTCGGCGAAGCTATGCAACCAAACATTCGAGCGACGAACCGTATTGCCGCCGATATCGGCAACCCAGATAACTGGCTGGCCCGCGGAGTCCTGCCCGACAGCGATGGCCTCAACGTCAGTGACGTCAACCCCAGCCATCGTCACGGTCGCGCGAATCTCGCACGTTGTGGCATCGAGGGCGTACACGCGCGCACCATCGCCGGAATCGTTGTGCGTCCAAAGAATGCCCGGATGCTGGGACGATGCGGCAATCCCGCTGATCTCGGTCAACCGGTCATCGCCGACCTTGCACTCTAGGGCCGAGTCCCGATCGCTAGGTGCAATCGTTTCAGGCAACTGTTGCGCACCGCCATCCGACGCGGGTGCTGACTCCGGCGAGCCCTGTGAGCAGCCGACCAACAACGCCGCGACGGCGATTACCCCGCCTAGTTTGCCTATCACTGTAATCACCGGGTTAGCCTGTCAGGTATGTCTACACCTTCTGGACCCGGAGACCCGACTGAACCACATGGCATCCCGGCGGTCACCCCGCCAGCGAACCCGCCAGCGGAGGATCCGCTGACGACAGAGCAACCAGCCATCGTTGATCCGACCCAAGTTATGCCCGCTTCCGGCGGTGCGGCGGCTGCGGTCCCCGTCGGTCCCGTACCCGGCTCTGTGCCCCCGAGCGGGCTCCCGCCGTCCCAGGGCCCGATTGATCCGTACGGCAACGATGGCGGGTCGTCAAGCTCCATCAAGTGGTGGGTGATCGGTGGACTCGTCCTCGTCGGCCTGCTTGGCATCATCGGTGGCGCTGTGTGGGCCTCGACCAGTGGGACCAACAACCCGGAACCCGTGCCGTCAGTGAGCCCATCGGTGTCAATATCAAGCCCGACGCCATCACCAACCCCGACGACGGCTAGGCCCACGCCAACTCGTACGACGGCAGAACCAACCCGGACCTCGGCGACTCCATCAGTGACGACGGCGCAACCGACGACCCAAGCGCCCACGACACCGCCAGCCAACAACACCGGACGCGCCCCAGAGCCAACACCGACTGGACCCCCCGCCGACGAGCCTCGCCCCTAGCGCGCAAGCGCAGCTACAGCAGTGTTTACCCCTGGGTAGCCGTGAGCACTAGCGCGCAAGCGCAGCTACAGCAGTGTTTACCCCTGGGTGACCGTCAGCACTAGCGCACAAGCGCCGCGACAGCAGTGTTTACCCCTGGGTGACCGTCAGCACTAGCGCACAAGCGCCGCGACAGCAGTGTTGCCCCTGGGTGACCGTCAGCACTAGCGCACAAGCGCCGCGACAGCAGTGTTGCCCCTGGGTGACCGTCAGCACTAGCGCACAAGCGCCGCGACAGCGACTACGGCAACCAATCCGAACAGCACCAGCAGAGTCACAAGGCGACGCGAGCGAGGATCCACGTCGATCAGCCTACGCTGGCGTTACGCTGAGGTCATGGGCACTGGCGATGGAACCTCGAAACCGGAGCAACGGGAGCAACGGGAGTTTGATACCGCATCGGTGGGACCCCTGGATACCGACGGAGTCGCGGCAATAGCTATCGGGACGGCCATATTTGCGGCCGCATTTGTCGTCGCTCTGTTCTTCAGTAAAACCCTCATCGAACGCGACAGCACGTGGTGGATTTGGGTCTGTGCTGCAGGATTCGGGCTCGGCCTTCTTGGCACTGGCTACGTCACTCGACGCCGCACGGTGTACCGGGCTGCCAAAGACACCGGCGAGTAGGGGATGATGTCGTCTGTGACATCGACCCCCGAACTCGTTGTAGACGAGAAACTGGCCGCCGCCGTCGATCAGGCTCGCGAGGTTCTCGCAGTAGATGTCCCTGCCGACCAGATCGGCGAACACATTGCGGTCGTCGCCGAGACTGAGTTCGTCGCGACGCATCTGTTCACCTGCCTCAACCCCGGCTACGTTGGCTGGAACTGGGCTGTCAGCGTCACGCGCGCTCCTGAATCAGATGACGTGACAGTTGACGAGACCGTCCTGCTACCTGGCGAAAAGTCGCTACTGGCCCCGGAATGGTTGCCGTGGGACGCACGCGTTCAGCCAGGCGACCTTGGACCCGGAGACGTCCTCCCGACTCTTCCGGATGACCCTCGCCTGGAGCCTGGCTACACCGGTAGCGACATCGACACGACCGAAGACGACCAGCTCATTCCACTGCTGTGGGAGTTGGGCCTGGGCCGCGTACGTGTGTTGTCTGTCATCGGCCGCGACGAGGCTGCGACCCGCTGGGCCGAAGGTGACGGCGGGCCAAACGCTCCCATCGCCAAGGCAGTCAGCGACCAATGCGTCACCTGCGGCTTCCTACTGCCGATGGGTGGACCGTTGGGCCAGGCATTCGGGCTATGCGCCAACGAGTTCTCGCCATCTGATGGCAGCATCGTCACTCTCGATCATGGGTGCGGCGCGCACTCCGATGCTGAACCCGAACCAGTCGCCGTTGCCGTCCTTGACCTCGTCGTTGATGACAGGTCGCCGGAGAACCTCGATACCGCCGAGTTAACCGAAGCAGAACTGGCTGAAGCAGGACTGGCTGAAGCAGAACTGGCTGAAGCAGAGCCGACTGAAGAAGCGCCGACTGAAGAAGCGCTGACCGAAACCGAATCAGTGCAGACCGAGCAAGCAGAACCAGCGCAAGCTGAAGCGCCAGAAACCCCAGCAGCCCTAGCGGAAGAACCTGCTGAGGCACCGCCGACACCGGCCGAATCAGCCGATGAGGAGTCCACGTGAATACTCGAGTGCTAGGCATCGGACTCACTGTCGTTGCAGTCGCAGGTCTCTCGGCCTGCACCAAGCCAAGCCCCGACGTCACGCTGGTGTCCGGTTCGACCAGCGCAGTATCCCCGGCTTTGTGCTGGGAGCCGGATTCAACAGTGCGCACCGAGGTCCTCTCATGTATCAGTGACGCGCTGACCGGGCCCGCAGCCGAACTCCCCGAGATGCCCGTCATCCCCGGCAACGTGATCGGAGTCAATGTCGACCCCGAGATCGCCGAAGCCGGATGGACTGTGACAGTTGATCAGGAACCCTTGATGAGGGAGCCCATCACCGAGACGTACTTCCGGTTCACCTACCCAGACCTGCAGACAGTCCCAGCTGAAGGTTTGCGGCTCTCCGTCGTAGCACGGGGCGACAGTCCCGAGCGAAACCGCGGTTTGTGGTCCTTCCGCCTCGTCCCGTCTGCCTCGGAGTAGTCCGGCCTACAGGTCCTCAGCGTCCACGATGCGGTAGGGGTAACCCTGTTCGGCTAAGAATCGCTGTCGATTGGCGGCGAACTCCGCATCGACGGTGTCCCGAACGACGACCGTGTAGAAGTGCGCGGTTCGTCCATCGCCCTTGGGTCGCAAGATCCGACCGAGGCGCTGCGCTTCTTCTTGGCGAGACCCAAACGAACCCGACACCTGAACGGCTATCGATGCCTCGGGTAGATCGATCGAGAAGTTCGCAACTTTGGATACCAGCAGCAGCTCAAGCTCACCGCGACGGAACTGATCGAACAGCACTTGTCGTTCCTTCATTGGCGTCTGACCCGTAATCACCGGGGCGTCCAATGCCTCAGCGAGTTCAGCTAACTGGTCCAGGTACTGCCCAATCACCAATGCGGGTTCGCCCTTGTGTCGTGCCAAGAGCTTCTTCACAACGTCGATCTTGCCGGTCGCCGTGGCAGCCAATCGGTACCGATCCACCTGCTCGGCGGTGGCATAAACGAGCCGATCATTCTCCGGCAGACTCAGGCGAACCTCAACACAATCGGCCGGGGCGATCCATCCTTGAGCCTCGATCTCGCGCCACGGAACGTCGTACCGCTTAGGACCGATCAGACTGAAGACCTCAGTCTCATTACCATCCTCCCGGACAAGCGTCGCGGTCAATCCGAGGCGGCGGCGGGCCTGTAGGTCAGCGGTGAAGCGGAAGACTGGCGCTGGCAGCAGATGGACCTCGTCATAGATGATCAGACCCCAGTCACGGGTATCAAACAGATCCAGATGGGGGTACACCCCTTTACGTCGCGAGGTCAGAACCTGGTAGGTCGCGATCGTGACCGGGCGAACATCTTTGCGAGTACCGGAGTATTCGCCGATCTCTTCATCCGTCAGATTCGTCGTGCGAATGAGCTCGTTGCGCCATTGTCGGGCGGACACCGAACTCGTGACGAGGATCAACGTTGTCGCCTTCGCGAGCGACATCGCTGCGGCCCCGACAATCGTCTTTCCCGCCCCGCACGGCAGCACTACGACGCCGGAACCACCATGCCAAAAGTTCTCTGCAGCTTGACGCTGATAGTCACGCAGTTCCCAGCCTGACTCTTGCAAGTCGATCTGATGAGCTTCGCCGTCCACGTACCCGGCGAGGTCCTCGGCGGGCCAACCAACTTTCAGCAGTGCCTGTTTCAACCGGCCACGTTCGCTGGGGTGAACGGCAACCGTTAGCTCATCGAGCCGATCTCCGAGCATCCCGGAAGTCTTCTTCGACCGAAGCACCTCTTCCAGCACCGACAGATTGTTCGATACCAGAACGAGCCCGTGGGCTGGGTCTTCAATGAGCTTAAGCCGACCGTACTTGTCCATCGTCTCGGCGATATCAACGAGCAGCGCATGCGGAACGGCGTACCGCGAGTAGCGCAGAAGAGTATCCACGACACTCTCAGCATCGTGACCAGCAGCACGCGCATTCCACAGCCCCAGAGGGGTAAGTCGGTAGGTGTGAATGTGCTCAGGGGCTCGCTCAAGTTCGGCGAACGGGGCGATCTCGCGACGCGCGTCCTCGGCCTGTTCGTGGTCGATCTCCAGCAGCAGAGTCTTGTCACTTTGGACAATCAGTGGACCAGCGTTCATTGTTCGTTCTCGCTTCCATCGTCGGGCGCAGCGTGGCCGTTTCGCGACGTACTCCCCATCGCTATCTGAGCCCCGGTGATGCGTGACAGCACAAGGGTTCTGATCCGGCTCGTACTGTGATCGAACGCCGAGATCGCGCCACCGCTAATCGCGACAACGTCCACGAGCCGTCGACTCGTTGAGCCCGCATTGTCTGCATAGCCGACCCAAACCGGAGTCGATGTGGTGTGGGCGACGCGGAGCACCTCGGCGCTAGCTGCCGATGCAAGCCGGGGTAGCTCGGCCGGCGCACCAACTCCGGTCGTGTCCTGCGCGACCAGACTCACGGTCCGCGTTAGCGCCCGAACAAGTGCGGAAATAAACACCTCGTCCACATGGGACAGTTGTCCCCGCGCCACATCCGCGGCTCGATACTGACGACGCGAGCCGGTGATCTCATCACCATTCGCGCCCATTGCTAGCGGCGCGTGACCAGCGCGACGAGCAAGCTCAGCAAGTTTGATCGCTGGGACTTCCGCAGACAGCACCGTGGGCGAGAGGCGAACGAGCCCGAGCGCGGCCGCGTCCGGATGGGTGAGGATCTCGTTAAGCGTCTGCTCGTTCTCGCAGCGGAGGTACGAACTCGCCGACCCGATCCGGACGTCTCCGTAGCGGCGGGCCGCATCGTTGACCATGTACTCCAGCGGCTGAGGAAGCCCGGTTGCGCTCCTCGTTTGAAGTTCGGCGAGTAGGTCTGCGGGGGTTAACCCACTGTCCAAGGCGCGCGCCACACTGGCCTGGCTGACGCGATAGACGGCCGCTCCGCCCGTGGATTCGACATCGGCGACAAGGCCCAATAGTTGGCGTAGAGCGGGGCTCGGTGGCCCAGGGACGACCAGGGTGAGGTCTGCTTGCGCCACGAACTCCTCTGCCACCGGCGGCAAGACGGCGTGCGCGGCACGGGTAAGTCGCGCTTCGTCGCTGGCGTGCTCAGCAAGCTCCCGACCCAAGGACGAGATCGAGCCTCGTGCGCAGACGCCAAGCATTTCGGCTTCACGCATCGTTGCGGCAACCGACGAGGTCACCCGCTCTCGCCTCGTCATCGGACGGCGATCGGTGAGGTGCTCCTCGATCTCGGTGAGCTCGGCGGCTTCCCCGGTTGGCGCTTGAGAAAGGACACTCAGCGTCGCTAGGCGCAGTTCGGGTAGCCAGTCCCGAATGGGCAGTTGACCCAGGACAGACGCACGATCACCCGTGGTCACCGCAAGGCGCGCAATCTCTCGCCGTTGTCCGAGCCACGACCGAACGAGTAGCGGCCATTGTTGAGCGGGAGGTTCATGACGCCAGGTGTCATAGCCGACGGTGGGTGCGTAACGAACGACGTCTTCACCATCCGGGGCAACAAGGCCGGCTGCGGCGGCCAGTTCGATCCAGAACCCCGCGGCTAGCTCATCCTCACCAAGGGCCTCTGCAACGGCCAGCAGGTCCTTGACGGCCAAACCTCCCGCTCGAAGCGCCTTGGGCGGTTCGTTACCCCAGAGCTCGGCCAACGTCGTAACGGTGGTGACCGCGGCCAGCGCGTACTGCCCGGCTTGTCCGTCCAGCGTTGTCGCAAAGGACAGGGGGGCGCTGCGCAAGGTGCGATCGCTCAAATCGATAGTCTCCGCGGGAACGATCCCGACGCCAGTCGCCTCAGCGTGGGCCTTCAACAGTTCCCGGGCAACGGTCGAGACGTGGATCGGGTCCTGGAGTCCATCTGGCTTGATCCCCCACAGGACTCCCAGCGACCACAATCGGGCCACGATGCCGACCAGTCGCTCGTGCTGATCTGGTTCGACGGGCAAACTCTGCGGCACGACGGGTTGACTCGCCGTGGCAAGCGGCCGCAGGACCGCCAATTCCGCTCTACTTAGTCCCTCCAGGACGAGGCGGATCGACGCGTTACCAGACGCCCGCGCTGCGAGTTGAGCAAGATCCTCCGGGATGGGGTCCGCGATATCAGGGCGGGTCCGAATCAAGGTGGCCAGATCCTGCGCGGATCGGAGCCTCAAATCGTCAGCAAAGCTGCGTAGGCGGGGTCGATCAGCGGTAGTAGACATCAGACCAACGATACGCCTGCGCTCGAGCGCAGATTCGGGTGGCGCAAAAAGTGGAGTCTGCGGAGCAGAATCGCTAGGGTTGATACATGAGTGAACAGCAGCCAGCAGGTCGGCAGCCAGGTGCGAGTATCAGCGATCAACAGCGTAAATCCGCACTCAAGCGCATCGAACAAAAGCGTGCGTTCTGGCGCTTTGTGGGCTTATAGCTCATAGTATCGGCCGGGATGGTCGTCATCTGGCTACTCTCAGGCCGCGGCTACTTCTGGCCAATCTGGGTGTTCTTCGGTATGGGTGTAGGCGTCGCTGCGATGGCCTTCGGGACCTTCGGACCGAAAAAGAGTGCGCCCAGCGAGGACGAAATCCAGCGCGAGATTAACAAGATGTAGCCATCGGTCAGCCGGTCTTCCGCGGTCGCCAACAACATGGCCTCGCTATTCCTCGATGACAGGTAAGCTAGAGCGAACTCAGTGCATCACTCACACACGCCTTGACTCACACATCTTGATTCATACACGTAGTGATTCATACACGTAGTGATTCACACGCGTCTTGCAAATAAAGCGCTATCCAGTTTACGCGTCACTCAGATGCTCGCGTAATCCATGAATACTGAAAGGGGAACGCCGTGCCCACCGGCAAGGTTAAGTTCTACGACACCGAAAAAGGTTTCGGCTTTCTCGCGACCGATGAAGGCGAGGATGTCTTCGTCCATGCCAGCGCCCTGCCAGCTGGGGTCGAGTTGCTCCGGCCCGGTTCACGCGTCGACTTCGGCATCGTTGATGGTCAACGCGGCAAACAAGCGTTAAGCGTGAAAGTCCTGGAGGAGGCACCGAGCGTCACCAAAGCGATGCGCAAACCCGCTGAGGATATGGCGCCGGTCGTTGAGGACGTCATCAAACTGCTCGACAACGTCTCCAACAGCTTGCGGCGTGGGCGCTATCCCGATGACCAGAAGTCTCGCGCAGTCGCCAAAGTCTTGCGAGCGGTCGCGAACGATCTCGACGCCTAGTCTTCGTTGCGCGTGAGCTTGACGAGCCCTTCAAAGTGGATGTCCACGGAGTTGACGTGGGTGAACCCAGGAATCGGCAAGTGAATATCCTTGAACGTTGCGGTGCCCCCAATGGTGACGTCGCGTTCATGGTCATGTTCGCCGGTTGATGTTCCACTAAGAGTCAACGGAACTTGCACGTTTCCGGCCCAGGCGCGGCCGGTGAACTCGACGTAATCATCGGTCACGGTCCCCTCGCCTTCAAAGCTGAGTACCCCATCGGATCCCCTGTTGACGAGGGCGCGAACTTCTGGGTCGAGCAACATGTTCCCGGTCGTGACCTCGCTGATCCCGACCAGCAACAGCAGGCTGGCCTGGGACGATGTCCAGTCCGCATCTCCCCCAACAATGGGTGCTGATGCGTTAACCCTCATGAGACCGATCCGGTTCGTCTTGAGCTTGATAATTCCTTCGCGCGCCTCGACGGCCCATTTCCCGTGGTGTCTGCTGTTGGTCATGGGCTGAGCTAATCATGCGCGCTCAGGCACCGCGACATGGATCATCACCTGATTCGCCTACAACCGCACAAGTAGGCCCACCGCTAGTGCCGATGTGCCGTACGACAGCGACAAAAACGACCGACGTCAGTGGGAACTCTTATGCGCAATGTCCAGGCTGCGGCACGCCCAAAATCTCTATCAGCAGGCATCGCCATCTTGCTGAGCGCTGCCCTCGCGCTGTTCGGCATGGCCAGTCCGGTGCGCGCAGTTGGACCCGACTCCCTCGGTGAACTAGCTCTTCCTGAGCGACCCCTCGGTATCGCCGTCAACTCCGCTGGCGACCGGTACGTGACCCAACAGTACGAAGAAACAGTGTTGGTCTTCCCGAACGGAAGCACCAGTACTGATCCGGCTCGCACCCTCACAGGCATCGTGGGGGAAGCCTCATCGATCGCCTTCGATAGCACCGGTCGTGCATTCGTCTCCAGCCCTGGCGCAAGCAAAATCTACGTATTCGAGGTGGGGAGTACGACCCCGAACGAGACAGCTCTCACCGGTGATCCCGACGATTTCGACAACCCGATGGCGGCGCCGTTTGGGCTTGCCTTCGATGCCAGCGACAACCTGTTTGTCGCCAATACCGCCACGAACGACGATGCCGTGTACGTTTTCACCCCAGAGGGCTCACTACCCGACTCATCGAAGAAGATTGATGACGCAGTACTGAGCAATCCGCAAGCCGTCGCGGTCAACGCAGCTGGTGACGTCTACATCGGCGGAAGTGGCCTCGGGGCCGGGGTGTGGGTCGCACCGGCCGGTTCAAACAGTATTGATCTCGAGCAGACGAGGCCGTCGCTGACAGATGTTCGTGGTCTGGGATTCAACGCAGCCGACGAGCTGTACGCCAGCGATGGCACGTCGATCATGGTGTTTGCCACTGATGCGACGACTCCGTCGGCGGCTCGGACCCTCACCGGGATTGGCCAGGTTCAGGGGCTCGCCATCGCCCCCGATAGCGTCACCGATCCCGAGGGAACCGTGTACGTCGCGGACTACACCGGGCGCCGGGTCCTCCGGTTCAGTCCGGAACCAGTCCTCGCCGTGGATAAGGCGGACGTGAACTTCGGCGAAGTTCTCAAAGACACCACAGCGAGCCAGACGATCACGATCACGAACTCAGCCGGTGCAGATCTCATCATGGACGCGGCTCCCTTCGTCATTGCTGGGAGCAATCCCAACCGCTTTGCGGTGACAGCGACGACGTGTGCCTCAGCGGTCCTAGTCCGCAACGTCGACTCCTGCACGGTGCAGGTGGTGTTCTCGTCGACCGCCCGTGGCGAGCGGTCCGCCGTTCTGCAGATTGCATCGAGTGCACCGGAGACTCCATACCTCGTGCCACTGACTGGCAAGGGCATCGCTCCAGTGTTCAACTCCAATCCAGCCCTGCATTCCTACGGCGCCATTCCCGTTGACGGGCCGGCCGCGACCCGCCAATACACGATCACAAACGACGGCGACGCGCCGCTGGTGCTCCCCGTATCGTCGGTGGCGATTGTCGGGGCAAACCCCGAGCCATTCACAATCACGGAGAATTCCTGCTCGGACTCCAGCGTCGATCCAACGCAAAGTTGCACCGTCACCGTGGACTTTGATCCGACCGAATCGGGCCCCCGGGTTGCCAACCTGCAGTTCATTCCGAACGCACCTGAGGTAACCAGGACCATTGAACTGACCGGTGCAGGAACTGTTCCCGGATTCGCGGCCTCCGAATCGAGCAAGGAGTTCACGACCACCGTGGGTACCGAGTCAGCCGAGGCGCTCTTTACGGTGACTAGCACCGGGAATCAGGCGCTGGAGTTCGACGGTGCCGGGGTCAATCTAGCCGGGGCCGACAACACGGACTTTGCGATCACATCTGACACCTGCAGCGGGGAGTTGGTTGCGAGTGGCCAGACCTGCGAGGTGGGCGTTGCCTTCGCGCCGGGCACGGTGGGTACCAAGAACGCCAACGTGACGTTCACCAACAACGCCCCTGATTCACCGCAGGCGATTACGTTGCGGGGCTACTCGTTGCCGACGTCTCCAGCAGTCTCATTGTCCGAGGACCGCAAGGACTTTCCGGACTTCACGATTGGAACAGCGCCAACAACCCATACCTTCACTGTGACGAATAGCGGAACAGCACCGCTAACTGTCGGCTCAACACCGGTGACGGGAGCGGATGCCGCTGACTTCACGGTGCTACCGAGCTCCACCTGCGCTGAGAGTTCCGTCGCCATCGGGAACTCGTGCACCGTGGTTGTCACGTTCGCCCCGGAGGGCACCGGAGACAAATTAGCGAACCTTCAGATCAACTCCAACGCTCCAGAAATCCAGCACACGTTGCCCCTGACCGGTAGCGCGATCTCGCTGGCGGCCGCGCCAGGGAAGCCGAGTGCTGCGTCAGGGGCCAACGGCCAAGCCGCACTCAGTTGGCCTGCACCGGCCGCCGATGGGAATCGGACCGTCACCGGCTATCGCGTGACGGTCTCGACGAATCCCTCCAGTGGCTTCACCAACGCTGGCGGAAGTTGTGCCAGCTCGGGTACCAACACAGCACGCAGCTGCACGGTGACGGGCCTGGCGAGTGGAACCGCCTACTACTTCAAAGTTGCCGCGATCAACGCGGTAGGGACCAGCGAGTTCTCCACTGCTAGCTCAGCAGTTACCCCACCCGCACCCCCGGTGACTCCCCCGTCCACCAGCCCGGTGACGCAGGCCCAGCGCCTGAGTAAGTGCACGCTGGCCAGCACGCTCAAGAAGAGGGGCGGGACGAAGCTCCAAAAGGGTGCCTGCCTCACCAACGCCGGTCAGCGCGTCACGATCAGCCTGAAGCTCAAAGGCAAAGGGAAGAAGAGCGCGAAGGTCAAACAGTCCGCAACCAAAATCAAAATCAAGGGCAAAGGTGATGCCCTGAAGGTGATCCTCACTCTTACCGCGCCCGCTATGCCTGGCTTCACGGCCTACAGCAGCAAGGTGACCTACAAGGCAAAGTGATCTCCCGCATGACGCGACACCGACTAGTGCAAGCTGCCACCATCAGCGCATGTCTGCAGATGACCCAGCACCAGGAACCTCGGCTGATGCGCTGACACCTCACTTTGACGATGCTGCCCCGTCACCGTCGAACAAACCGTTTCAGGCTTTTGGCAATACCGAAGTTCCCGCTGGGCTCAGGAATGTCGCGGGGATCATCTGGCGTGTCCTGCTCGTCCTCGTTGCCCTCTTTATCGTTGTGTCGTTCGTCGGCTTCCTTGGGGGCGTCGCCCTCGCGCTATTCTTCTCGGCCATCATTGCGGCCTTGGGAATTCCAATAAAGACGCGCCTCGCCCAAAAGATGCCCAATGCGCTCGCGACCACGCTCACGCTGCTTCTGCTGTTCGTCAGCGCCACCCTCATTCTCGGATTTGTTCTAAAGTCAGTCATCACCGAGGCCTCCGGACTAGCCACGGCCGCCCAACAGGGTCTGATACAGATCGAGGGTTGGCTCAAGACCGGCCCGCTGCAGATGACCGACAATGCGGTCAGCCAACTCCTGCAGCAGGGTCAGAAGTGGCTAAGCGAAGAGGGGATCTCCATCGCTAAGGACCTCCCCAGCACGCTCGGTAGCTTCGGTGACTTCATCACCGCCGCGGCGGTGGCAATCTTCGGCTGCTTCTTCTTCATTAACAGCGGAAAAGAGATTTGGGCGTGGGCGATGTCCTGGGTTCCCGGCCACGTTCGCACGGAAGTCGACGACTGCGGTCAGGTCGGGTGGCAGACGCTGTCGGGTTATACCCGAGGCCTCATCATCATCGCATTTCTTGACGGCGTTCTCGTTGGGATTGGGCTGACGATCCTAGGCGTTCCATTGGCTGCTGCCCTCGCGGTCATCGTGATGTTTGGTGCCCTCATTCCCGTGATCGGCGCACCAGTCGCGACGCTGTTCGCCGCCGTTGTGGCACTCGCCACTGAAGGCCCTGTGATCGCTCTGCTCGTTGTCGGCCTGACTGTCCTCGTCGGATCATTTGATGGCGACATCATGCAGCCACTCATCATGGGTCATGCCGTCCAGTTGCATCCGCTGGCGATTGTCGCGGCGATCGCTTTTGGCACTCTGACATTCGGAATCGTCGGGGCCTTAATCGCCGTACCGGTGCTGGGCACTTTCTACTCGATCGCAAAGTACCTCAGCGGACGGTCACTTCCGCCTCGGCTCATTCCCGAGCAAGAACCGCGGAGGCCGAAGTTCCTTCATCGTCGGCAGCGTTCCCTCGCTCCCACTCCTGCGAACCCCGTGTAACCATCGTCGTTTACTTTTGGGGGTGTTCAGAAGAGAAACAACAGCCACCGAATGATCAGGTAAGCGCCAAAGATGAATGCTGCGTTGGCCTCGATGGTCCGAGAGTGGGCACCCAACCAGTCTCCGACCGGCAGTAGCCAGATCCGGAGCTTGCTCGTCCCCTTAGTTGGGATGAGCATCGGTAGCCAGCTGGACGCGGACAGGATTGTAATGACGAGTAGCGTCACCAAAATCCGCTCGTAGATCGGCAATGGTGCCGACACGATGTGTTGTTGCGCCGAGAAGAACAACAGCAACGACGTGAAGTTGCGCCCTTGCATGATCGCGCCAAAGATCACCTGTCTGCGGTACTTCCCTGTTCCCAGACTCGAAATACTGAAGTGATCCTTCCCTTTCGCTGACTTCGGTTGGGACAGTAGGCGCCAGAATCCGAAGCCCAGCAGGACAATGCCCAGGCCGATATCGATGACGGCTGAGTAGTCGTCAACGAGTTCAGTGGAGTATCGATCGACGTCGCGCTCAAGGCTCTGAATGAGCGACCACATTGCACTCCAGATGATCACCGCCCAGATGAGCATGATCCCGACCACGCCGACGAGGAACGCTGCCGCACGTTCCCGCGGGTGATCCTTGCTGGCCAGCAGTGCGAGCACGATGACGGTGATACTCGGGCTGATGGCAGCACCGACCGCTAGCGGTAGGACGATCCCGAGCAGACTAGACATCGTCCCTATTCTGACTGCTCGCGAGCAGGGATGCCTCCTGCTGCGGTCCCGTCACAGACAACAAAAAGTGGGAGCCGCCCGTAAGGCAACTCCCACTCTCTGTGTGGTGCTTGCTGTGAAGGACTAGAAGTCCATTCCACCCATGCCACCGTCGCCGCCTGGCATTGCTGCGCCAGCCTTTTCAGGCTTGTCAGCAATGACGACCTCGGTGGTCAGGAACAGTGCCGCGATCGACGCTGCGTTTTGCAGTGCCGAACGTGTCACCTTGGCTGGATCGATAACACCGGCCTTGATCAGGTCGACGTACTCACCTGTGGCTGCGTTCAGGCCCCAACCTGGTTCCAGGTTGCGTACCTTCTCGGCAACAACTCCGCCTTCGAGACCAGCGTTAATCGCGATCTGCTTGAGCGGGGCCTCGATCGCAACCTTGACGATGTTGGCACCAGTGGCTTCCTCGCCAGTCAGGTCCAGAGTTGCGAACGCTGCCTTGCCAGCCTGAATAAGTGCTACGCCGCCACCGGCGACGATTCCTTCTTCAACGGCTGCCTTGGCGTTACGCACGGCATCTTCGATGCGATGCTTGCGCTCCTTGAGCTCAACCTCAGTTGCGGCTCCGGCCTTGATCACTGCAACGCCGCCGGCCAGCTTGGCCAGACGTTCCTGCAGCTTCTCGCGGTCGTAATCCGAATCAGAGTTGTCGATCTCGGCGCGGATCTGATTGACCCGACCGGCGATCTGCTCAGCGTCTCCGGAACCCTCAACGATGGTCGTCTCGTCCTTGGTGACGACAACCTTGCGGGCGCGGCCTAGCTGAGAAAGGTCTGCGCCTTCCAGCGACAGGCCGACCTCTTCGCTGATGACAGTGGCACCCGTGAGGATGGCAATGTCTTGCAGCATGGCCTTACGGCGATCTCCAAAGCCAGGTGCCTTGACGGCAACAGACTTGAAGGTTCCGCGGATCTTGTTGACGACCAGAGTCGACAGCGCTTCGCCTTCGACATCCTCGGACAGGATCACGAGCGGCTTACCCGACTGCATGACCTTCTCGAGGATCGGAAGGAGATCCTTGACTGCGCCGATCTTGGAGTTCGCGATGAGGATGTATGGATCCTCAAGCACGGTCTCCATCCGCTCTGGATCGGTGACGAAGTAGGCGGAGATGTATCCCTTGTCAAAGCGCATACCTTCGGTGAGCTCAAGCTCAAGTCCGAACGTGTTGCTCTCTTCGACGGTGATAACGCCTTCTTTGCCGACCTTGTCCATCGCCTCGGCAATGATCTTGCCGATTTGTGGGTCAGCGGCCGAGATCGATGCCGTAGCGGCAATCTGCTCGGTCGTGTCGACATCTTGAGCCATCGCCAACAGCTGATCGCATACTGCTGCGGATGCCTGCTCGATACCGCGCTTAAGCGCCATCGGGTTGGATCCCGCTGCGACGTTACGCAGACCCTCGCGAACGAGTGCCTGGGCGAGCACAGTTGCCGTCGTCGTACCGTCTCCGGCAACGTCGTCGGTCTTCTTGGCGACCTCTTTGACTAGCTCCGCACCGATCTTCTCGTACGGGTCTTCGAGTTCGATTTCCTTGGCAATTGAGACGCCATCGTTGGTGATTGTGGGTGCGCCCCACTTCTTTTCGAGGACGACATTGCGGCCCTTGGGACCCAATGTCACCTTGACTGCGTCTGCGAGCTGGTTCATACCGCGCTCGAGACTACGTCGGGCTTCCTCATCGAAAGCGATAATTTTCGCCATCGTGTGATGAACCTCCGGTGTACCGAAAATGAGTGGCTAAGCGACGCCCGCGACGGACGATCCAGCGACTCGACGAACCCTTCTCGCCGCCCACTGAATCTCATCGACTAGCCGATGAATAGCACTCTCAGCAAGAGAGTGCTAACGCCTATTATTGGCACTCTCCCCCCGAGAGTGCAAGTGCCACCCCGATACAGAGTGGATTTTGGCGTCCTGCGAGGTTCCCGACAGGCACAACTATTCTGCGGGCACGCCTACTGCGCTGGTAAGTCGGCCGACGAGGGAAGGGCAGGCGCACTCGCTACGAAGTCGTGCTCTGCTTCACAACGACCTCGATCTCTGAGACGAACGCGTCGTCAGTGAAGATCTTGAGGGTGATCTCTCCGTCGTTGTCCTTCACCATCTTGACGTCTTCGAGTTCGAGATGGTAGCCGGTCTTCGTCAGCTCTAGGCTTGGCTCACCCTTGGCGGGTACCGGAATCTCCTTGACGACCTCAGACCCGTTGAAAAGCTTGATCTTCTTGGCGATGTTCGAGTCAGCCTTGGTGATGACCCCTACTTCTCCGCCATTGACGAGGGTCCCAGTCACGATCGAGATGCCACCCCGAGTCTGCGGCCTAAACATCTCAAGATTCGTTGAGCTCAGAGTTCCCGGTGCATAGGTCTTGACCGGAACCGACGTGGAGTAGGTCACTGGCCCCCGATCGCCCGAACCGCACGCTGCGAGCCCAAAGGTCAACAGACAAGCTGATCCGACGGCGGCGGTTGTTCTCAAGGACAGGCGCATGTTCCCTCACTGGGCGTAGGTAATCGGTAAAGGGCAGCCTAATAGATCGAGCCGGTGTTCGCGCTGACTATCCGCCTGCGACGGCTGGAATAACCGAAATTTGGCTGCCACCCGGCGTCGGTGTGGCAAGTCCATCGGTGAACCGCACGTCTTCTTCACCAATGTAGATATTGACGAAGCGACGAAGCGCGCCATTGTCATCGAGCACCCGGGCGCGGATTCCGGCGTGGTTGGCCTCAAGGGCTTCTAGCACGCCTGCCAGGGTCGCTCCGGCCTCGGTCGTCGTCGGATCGACTGTCACCTCCGACTCGCCACCAGTGTAGGTACGCAGGATGGTGGGGATTCGCACGGATACGTCGTTGCTCATGCCAATGCCTCTCGAACTTCGGATACCTGTGGCGCAATGGTTGCAGTTGGCCCAACGAAGTCGATAACCGCGTCCAAGGTCTTCAGTCCATCGCCGGTGTTGAGGATGACCGTCTCGGCGGTTGGATCGAGGAGTCCCTCAGCGAGTAGTTGCTCGAGGGTCGCCATCACCACACCTCCAGCGGTCTCGGCAAAGACGCCTTCGGTACGTGCCAGCTTGAGAATGCCATCGACGATCTCGGGGTCGGATACCGAGCCGATCGCGCCGTGGGTGCGACGGATGACATCCAGCGCGTACGGGCCATCAGCCGGGTTGCCGATTGCCAGCGATTTGGCGATCGTGTTCGGCTTGACCGGGCGGACAACATCTTGACCGGCCTTGAAAGCTTGATAGACCGGCGAGCAGCCAGCAGCCTGAGCACCGAAGATTGTGTATTCCGTATCCTCGACAAGGCCGAGCTCGATGAGTTCGCGAAACGCCTTATCGACCTTGACCAACAGTGCTCCGGAAGCGATCGGGATCACGACCTGTTGGGGTAGCCGCCAGCCAAGCTGTTCGGCGATCTCGTAGCCAACAGTCTTTGAACCCTCCGCGTAGTAGGGCCGCAGGTTGACGTTGACGAAGCCCCAGTCGTTCGTCAGTGGATCACCGATGAGCTCTGAACACAAGCGGTTGACGTCGTCATAGTTGCCGTTGATGGCGAGCAGTTTGCCGTCATAGGTCGCCGTCGTGACGGTCTTTCCGTCTTCTAGGTCGCTCGGGATTAGGACGACTGAACGCTGTCCTGCGCGAGCTGCCGCTGCCGCTACCGCGTGGGCCAGGTTTCCGGTCGACGCGCACGACAACGTGGTGAGGCCGAGTCGACGTGCCGCGCTTTGGGCGACGGCGACAACGCGGTCCTTAAACGAATGGGTGGGGTTACCGCTGTCGTCCTTAACCCACAACGAGGTCATCCCGAGTTCTTTTGCGAGGTTGTGTGCGTGGACCAACCTGGTGCACCCGGGTTCGAGGTTCGGCTCGTCGACCGCTCCAGCGCTCACCGGAAGCAGTTGGGAGTAGCGCCACAGGGAGTTAGGTCCGGCCTCGATCGATTCGCGAGTCACGTTGCCGTAGTTGTACTTGACCTCTAACGGACCGAAACACTCCATACAGGCGTAGGCAGCGCCGAGGCCATAGTTCGCTCCGCATTCGCGACAAATAAGTCCGGTCGCTGGACCGAAGTCCAAATCGTCAATAGCGATATCCGCCGCTGATAAATTATCAACTGTCATCTTGAGGCCTTCCCTCATCTATCCCGGTCGCCGCACTTTGCGGTCCGGGTCGGAGTTGGCACCCTTCCCTCACGTCAAATAGCGCATCGATTAAAACGATGGCGTGACGTCGTGAATGGTTGCCGGGGCTTCTTCGGGCCGGTCCCTCTGCCCCTCTGGATGAGCTGTATTCAGTTAGGTGTGGACAACAGTGTGCCACGAGGGTCGTGCTGGTGGGTAGTGAGTGCCGTCACTATTCTTCGGGAAGGCACCGACGAGTTGCAACGATAGCGTGGAATCGGTGGACGAGGTGAAGGGGTTTGAGCGAATGGATGCACGTGCCGTGGAGCTTCTTGCCGAGCGGACTACCGATGCGCAGGACTGGGTCGCTATGGACCTCCTGCTGGCAAAAGCCTCGTTGCAGGTGCGTGTTTCGGTCGTTCTGCCGGCCCTGAACGAAGAAGCGACCGTCGGCACGATCGTGAAGCAAATCCGCCGCGAGCTGATGTCTCAGACGGGCAGCGGCCGCTCCGTTGATCACTGTCTCGTCGATGAACTCGTCGTGTTGGACTCTGGCTCTAGTGACCGGACCGCTGTGGTCGCCGCCGATGCGGGCGCGACCGTGATTCACCGCGATGACGTGCTGGCCCATATCCCGGCGGTGACGGGCAAGGGCGAGGCCATGTGGCGCGGACTTGCCGCGACCACTGGGGACATCGTGGTCTTTGTTGATGCCGACCTGCGCTCCTTTTCGTGCTCCTACATCGTTGGGCTGCTCGGGCCCCTTCTGAACGACCCGGTTGTGCAACTGGTCAAAGCGGTCTATGAACGACCGCTCGTCGGAGACCGCCAAACCGTTCCCGCTGGGGGTGGCCGAGTCACCGAGCTAGTCGCGCGGCCGCTACTCAATCTGAACTGGCCACAACTGGCCGGGATCATTCAGCCGTTAGCTGGCGAATACGCGGCTCGGCGATCACTGCTTGATCAGTTGCCGTTCTCCTGTGGCTACGGCATCGACTTCGGCCTCCTGTTGGATACCGAGAACCTTTACGGTGTGCGCGCGCTTGCACAGGTTGATTTGGGTGTGCGAGTGCACCGCCATCACGACACTGCTCGACTTGGTCGAATGGCAGCCGAGATCATGGCCACCGCCGCGACCCGAATGCCGACACCGAGCACGAATCCATCGGCGTCGGGTTCGGCGTCATTGGCTGGCAACACCCTCACCCAGTACGAGCGCGATCCAGATGGCTACCGCCACACCCACCACGAGGTCACCGCACTAGAACGTCCGCCACTGGCGACGGTTCCGGAGTACGTCGCTGGTCTCGTGGCGAGCTCGTTGGCGGGTCACCCGCAACCGACGTAGCCGCGCGACCGTCTGCGGATCGTGGCGCATTGCTCGGGGATCGTCGAGCAAGTGGTTGAGGATCTGGAAGTATCGCGTCGCTGACATGCCGAACTGCTCAGTAATGGTTGATTCTTTTGCGCGCGCATTGAGGAACCAGTGGCGTTCAAACGCCAACATCCGGCGCTCGCGGGTACTCAGTTCGGACATGGCGCAATCCTGCCAAGCACCCCTGACAATCAGAGGTGTCGCATACTGCGATCGTGTGCCAAACAGCGACTTCGCCCGTCCGCCGCCGGTAGTATCACCGGCGTGACCCCTCGTCGAATTCTCGTGTCATCAGCCGCCGCTGCCGTGATGGCAGTGGGCGCCCTGAGCGGATGTAGCTCAACGTCGTCGACCGGAGCGTCAGCAAGTCCCTCGCAAAGCGTTACGGCCGCGGGACAAGCAGTCGTCGTCGTCAGTGGTTTCGCGGCTCAAAGCCCCTTCACGACGCCAACCGAAGCGTGCAAATCAGGTGATCCTGCCGGGCTCAGTGTCTCTGGCTTCCGCGCTTCGCTGCTAGACGGCGGCTACCAGGTATATACCGCCCCTGCCCAAGTCGGCCCAGGGCAAATCTCGAGCTATGAGGGACCGGGGTCGTTCGCGCAGTGCCCGCCGGCACTCCCGGAATCGATGACCGTCAATGCGCTCGATCCCATCGACGATGGTGGGGCACGCTTGAGCAACTTCGTCAATTATCTCAACACCGAATACGGCGTCACATCGGTGGATTTCGTCGCCCACTCGATGGGCGGCCTATTCACTCGCTCGGCGATCAAGGCCCTGAAGGACGGCAAATCAGCGGTGAGCGTCAGGTCGTTAACGACCGTCGGAACACCGTGGGAGGGATCATTCGCCGCAAACATCGTGACCGGAGCAATGCCGGAGTCAGCATGCGGTGGACAGCCATCCTGCAAAGCGACGGTTAAGCAAGTGAAAGAGCTCCAAGCAACAGGGAAAGTTAAGGCACCGGAACAACTAACGACGGCGTTCCTTGACGGTTCCAACGGCCAGCCCGGATGGAACCAAGCACAGGAAGGTGCGTTGTCAGGAGTCCCGGTCACGCTATTCGCCGGTGACCTGCTTCAGCTTCAAGGAGGCGACCCGAAGGTCTGGCCTAACGACGGACTGATCCAGCAAACTAGCGCGTTGGCTCCCGGAGTTTCCGACGCCGTACTTCCGCACCGGCAGTGCTTCATCCGACCTGACGTCCACAGCGCCTTCTTTACCGAAGCACTCAAGCTGAAGAAGGATCAGGCGCTCACCTACGACCCAGCCGTCCTCGATCAAATCAACAAGACCCTCGCCAACGTCGACACTGCACTAGAGCAGCCCAACCGAGTTGGCTGTCCCTAAAGTTAGGTGATTAGCGATTCTGTTTGACACTCACACGACGTGAGCCCTTAGCTTCGAGCCATCACAACAAAGATTGTCGAGGATGTCGCCAAGCTGGCGGGCATCTCGGTACGAACGCTGCTTTCACGATGACGAAATCGGGCGACTAAATCCCACGAGGCGATATCCCAACGGGTACCGCATATTTGGGGTCGAGGATCTTCCCAGGCTGGCGCTGACCCTGACGTGCCGCGAGTTGGAGTTTCGCCTCGATGAGATCACGCAACTCCTAACCGAACCGACCTCGCGAGATGCAACGCTCCTCAACGCCAGAACGCGCGTGCGAGAACGTGTCCAGCGATAGCGGCGAATCGCGAGCAGCCGCGACGCACATCTACGAGCAGGTCGTTGCATTGATTACAGCCGACGTCGCCGTTAGTTCACCCAAAGCGGCCGCAGTTGTGGACGGGCAACGCGCGATGATCACCGAGTGATTCGACGACTCTGGGAAGCAATCGCCGAGCGGTATCGCGACTAGCCCTGTGGTTCGCTGATCTGAACCGGGAGGTCGGGAGCCGCCTTCGTCCTCGGCAAGCGGGATGAACGGCGTTCCAGGTAGACCGCGAACCGGGTGAGCAGTGCGTTCATGATGATGTAGATCGCGGCGATCACGATTGCTGCCGCGACGACGTTCCCGTAGTTGGCCGACAGGTCGTTTACCCCACGCTGCATGAGTTCCGGTAGCGCGACGATGTACCCCAGCGCGGTGTCCTTCAGCAGCACGACGAGTTGGCCAACAATCACTGGCAACATCAACCGAGCCGCCTGCGGAATGAGCACGTAACGCATGACCGCGGACTTGCGCAAACCGATCGCGTACGCTGCCTCGGACTGTCCACGCGGCACCGCTTTGATGCCGGAACGGAAGGCTTCGGCAAGTACTGATCCGTTGTACAACGTCAGCCCGGCGACCACAGCGACAAACGCCGGGACCGCGCCACCAGTGATGTAAGGCAACCCAAAGAAGACAAAGAAGATCATCAATAGTAAGGGGACAGCCCGGAAGAACTCGACAACGATACCGGCGGGTACCGAGACCCACCGATGCTTCGAGAGTCTGCCCACCGCAAATACCAGCCCGAATGCCAGCGCTAGCACCATGGAAAGCGCCGCAGCCTTAAGAGTCTCAATCAGGCCAGGAATGATGTATTGAGTCCAGGTGCTCGACTCCAAGAACGGCTTCCACAAGTACGCGTCCCACTGACCTGCGTTGGCAAAAGCCCCGTACACCCAGTAGACAACGAGTAGGGCGAGCACGCCGATAACCGCAGTGAGAATGCGGTTCCGTGCGCGAGCGCGTGGGCCGGGATGATCGTAGAGCACGGCTGCTGGAGAGTTCATCAGCGCTTCACCTCCAACCGGTTGGATAGCCAGCCGAAGAAGTAGCCGGTCGGCACCAGAAAAATGGCGAAGGTCAAGGCGAATACCGCGAAGATCTGGATGACTTGGTCACCGTTGCTATTGATCAAGTCCTTCATGACCGTCGAGGCTTCAATGACGCCGATTGTCCCGACGATGGTCGTGTTCTTCGCCAGCGCAATGAGGATGCTGCCCATCGGCGCAATGACCGAGCGTATGGCTTGGGGCAACACGACGAGCGTCAGCACCTGGAAGAACGATAGACCGATCGCACGTGCCGCCTCGACCTGTCCGACCGGGACAGTCCCGATGCCAGAGCGAATCGTCTCGCACACGAATGCCGCCGTGTAAACGGACAGACCGAGCACGCCGAGCCAGAAGTTGTTGATTGTGACCTGATTCGAGAACTTCAGACCCAGCGTCGAATACAGCGCGAAATAGCAGAAGAAGATAATCAGTGTGAGCGGGGTATTCCGGAAGATGTTGACCCAGCCAGATCCGATCCACCGCAGCACCGGGATGGGCGACACCCGAAAGCCAGCAAGAATAGCCCCCAAGATCAATGCACAGACTGCGGAGACGACCGTGAGTTCGAGAACCCACACGAATCCCTGGCGATATGCCTCAAGATTCGCTGGATCGGTAAAGACGTCCACTGCGCACCTCCTCTGCTTCGCTGTCTAACGATGGGTTGATACCTGCTGGGTTGATTTCTGCTGGGTTGATTCCTGCCAGATTGGTCCTTGCTGTTTGCCGCTACGTGCAGTTCGTCAGCGCCGCCTCATCCAACGTCGGTGGTTCTAGTCCGCTCGGGCCTAGCGCATCGATGAAGGCCGCCTCATACGAACCATCGGCGCTCGCCTCAACGAGGATCTGGTTGATCCTCTTGCAGCCCGCGATGTCGTCCTTCTTCAGGCCAATGCCGTAGGGCTCGACGGAGAACGGTTTACCTACCAACTTGAACTTTCCGACGTTATGCGGTTGAGCGGCATAGCCAGCGAGGATGATGTCGTCGGTCGTGACTGCATCGACGCCACCACTGAGCGCCGTCACGCACTTTGAATAGGAGTCGAAGAGTTGTAGTTGAACGTCGGGATAGTCGGTCTGCATTCGCTTGGCGGGCGTCGAACCGGTCACCGAGCAGGCAATATCTCCGGCCATACTTTCGGGGCCAGTAATCGGCGAATCCTCACGGACGAGGAGGTCTTGCCCAGCGATGTAGTACGGCCCGCCGAAGGCGACGATCTTCTTGCGCGCATCGTTGATCGTGTAAGTCGAGACGACGAGGTCGACGGTTCCTTGTTGAATGAACGGCTCACGGTTAATCGATACCGTGGTCTTCCATTCGATGCCGTCAGGTTTGACGCCAAGCCCAGCCGCAATAATCTTAGCGATATTGACGTCGTAGCCTTCGTAGCCGTCTGGGGTGAGCAGGCTCAGCCCTGGTTGATCGGACTTAACACCGATGACGAGTGACCCTGACTTCGCCTTCTCGATGATGCTTGCGCCCGCGCTCGAGCCTGCGGAGCTTGCGGTGTCACCAGAGGAACAGGCTGCCAAGACCAGGACCGCGGCGGACGTGACGGCAATACTCGCGACTAGCTTTTTGTTCATCTCTGCCCTCCGTTTCACTCTGGCTCTGGCTCTGTCTCTCACCTAAGGTTCAGTGCGTGAGGATTCGAGACAGGAATTCCTTGGCGCGATTCGATTGCGGGTGGTCAAAGAACTGCTGCGGCGTCGCATCTTCAACGAGTTGGCCATCAGCCATAAACACAACGCGATTGGCAACGTTTCTGGCAAATCCCATTTCGTGTGTCACTACGACCATCGTCATTCCGGCTTTGGCGAGGTCGACCATGACCTCTAGAACCTCCCCGACCATCTCCGGGTCCAGCGCACTCGTCGGCTCGTCGAAGAGCATCGCTTTGGGATTCATCGCCAAGGCTCGAGCGATCGCGACCCGTTGCTGCTGGCCACCAGAAAGCTGCGCAGGATACTTGTCCGCCTGATTACCAATTCCGACTTGTTCCAGCAGCTCGCGCCCACGCTTTTCCGCATCGGATTTTGATTGCTTACGGACTTTGATCGGGCCAAGGGTCACGTTGTCAAGGACAGTCATATGTGCGAAGAGGTTAAATGATTGAAAGACCATGCCAACATCCGCGCGTAGCGCCGCCAACTGCTTACCTTCGGCGGGTAGTTCCTTACCGTCGAAAATGATCTCACCGGTGTCAATCGCCTCAAGCCGATTGATTGATCGACACAGCGTTGACTTCCCCGACCCAGAAGGCCCGAGCAAAACTACGACTTCTCCAGATCTGATCGACAGCGAGACATCCCGCAAGACGTGCAGGTCGCCAAAGTGCTTGTTGACGTCAACCATTTGGATGAGAGCTTGGTCCGCTGGCACGCGTCTCCTTCCGTTGGGGAAGCCCAAGGTCGATATCGTCAGTTCTAGGTTGCCCATCCGACGACGGCGCCGAGCTACCGGATCTCGACCATCCTGACGCCCGCTCCACGGGCGATGCAACCGCTGGCGCGGTCCGGCAAACGAATCGGCATTAAGTGCTTGTAACGCACGACGAACCACTGGTACCGGGCGAACGCACACGGTCACTGGCAAATCTGTACGCTTGGCACCTTGCCGACGTGGCGCAACTGGTAGCGCACCCGACTTGTAATCGGGCGGTTAGGGGTTCAAGTCCCCTCGTCGGCCCCAAACTGTGTATCGCTCCCAGCTGATGCTTGACATGGTGGCTTTGATCACTGAAAGAAGGTTCGGCGTGAGGATCGCTTTACTAGGCTCGACCGGACGCAGCGGGGAGGAACAAGTACCTGTCCTGCTGGGCCGTGGCTACGAGCTGAACCTCCTGGTCCGCGACCCTTCAAAGCTGGTGGCCGTCCCCGACAACGCAACTGTCATCACTGGTTCCAGCGATTCGCCTGACGTCATCGATGAACTCCTCGCTGGCGTCGACGTCGTCATCTCAGCACTCGGGCCAGACAAGAGGGATCCGACGTTGCAGTCGAGGACAGCCGAAGTTCTGATTCCCGCGATGAAGCGGCACGGCATCACCAGGTTCATCGGCATCAGTGGCGAAGGCGTCGACCTTCCCGGCGACGACAAGGACCTAGTAGCGAGGGTCGTGACGTTTGGGATTCAACGTATTGCCGGGGCGATGGTCCGGGACAAGTTCCGCGAATACGAGCTGTTTGCCGCCAGCAAGCTCGACTGGACGTTGGTGCGCCCACCGCGTTTGAAGCAGGGCAAAGCCACCGGAAAGATCACTCACGATGCACATCGCGCGACCGGCTCGAGCACCATCACGCGAGCTGACTTAGCCGCGTTCATCGCCGATCTGATTGAACGTCCCAACTATCTACAACAAGCACCGTTCGTCGCAGGCATCTGAGCCCCGCATGCTGTCTAGAGGTGCCGCAGCACCGATACCGAGAAATCTGACTCCGGGGTCCACGGCGCTAAATGCCATGTCGCGAAACGCCATTCGAGGCGCCAGCCAGCAGCGCTGAGATCAGCATCAAAGGTCTCGACTTCGTAGCCACGCCCAGTTCCGAATCCGATGAGAGCAAAGCCCGTTGGCGCGATGTGCCGCCGTAGACAGCTCAGCGCTAAACCCTGGGTTCCATCGGCCATGAACGGCAACACATTGCCAGGCGAAACGGCAGCGTCGAAAGTGACCTGGTTCCCGCCGGAATCACGCAGGTCCAATTCAGTGAGATCTCCAATGATCCACTCTTCATTCGGGTAGTTTGCCGCCGCCTCCGCGACTAACTCAGGGTCGGCATCTACACCAACCACGTGGTGACCGCGCCGCGCTAGCTCACCGCCGACTCGTCCCGTGCCGCATCCGGCATCTAGCACTCGAGAACCGGGAGCTGCTACCGCGTCGACCAACCGCGCCTCACCAGCGAGGTCAGCGCCGTCTTCGGCTAGTTTGCGAAACCGATCAATGTAGAACTGCGAATGCCCATCTGACGTTTCCGTAACCCACTTGGTTGGTTTAGCCATACGACAAACACTTCCGCAAGCTCACCTCATCACACAAACCGGGGGCCACCTCGGTACCTGATGCTTCGGGACTTACGCAAGTGGCCGATCCCCCAGGGATACTCGGCGGCAATATTATCTCCGGTCTCAGCCTCACCCTTGTTCTCTCCAGCATCACTGGCCCAATTCGGTCGGGGCCGGGATGACTACCGAACGAGACGGGACGCTAGGCAGTCGGTTTCAGCGGGATCAGTGCAAGAACCTGTCGCGCCCGAACTCACTGAATCGTGTCGCCGCGATTCGGGCGGTTAGCGGGATTTGTTCAGGATCGGTCGGGCGACCGTGCGCGCCTTCCACATGAACCACCATTTCGGCTGTGGAGGTTCCTGTCCTAGCGGCGAACCAGTCATACGACATCGCCAGGTCCACGGTTGTTGGCGCTTGCGATAGGACCCGGAAGTTGAGTAGCTGAGAATCAGCCAGCGTTCCGTCCCAGTCAAATAGCAAAGCTCGGGCATCATCCGGTGGCTTCAACTGTTGAACACTCACAGCAGTTGTGACCGATATTGGCATGAGCTAAGAGTGCCGCTGAAACCCAATCGAAGCCCGTGCGCGGAGCTAGTGGGTTGGGAGTTTGCGGCTTTCCTGTTAACCCAGGGTGCGATCGGCGTAGCACCATCGCCAGGCTTCCCCAGGCTGCGCACTGCGAACAACTGGATGCCCGGTCTCATGGTGGTGGCGTTCGGCATGTCGGCCGTTTGACGAGTCGCAGCACGCGACGTTCCCGCACTCAAGACACATCCGCAAAGATACCCACTTTGTGCCGTCAGCAAGGCAGGCATCGCACTGTCCCGCCGTAACTGCGGTGGTGGGTTCAGCCATTCCGATGAGCTTCTCTAAGTGTTCGCAGATTCGACCAGGCTCATTGGCCACAACCAAGTCGTCTTGGCGGTCCAGCTGCTGGTCACTCTGCCGGTCGAGCATCGCCTCTTCAACGTCGAGAACCATGATGACGCGGCGGACAATCTCATCGTCGGCTGTCCCGTTCGAACGCGCCGCAAGCACCGCCTCCCGTTCTGCTAGCAGCATGTCCATGCGCAGGCGCTGATACTCCTCCGAGGGGGGTCTCTCCGCCGCCACTCGCACGACCGACCCGCTCCCAGGCCTCTTGGCTGCGCAGCTGCAAACCGATCATCAGGAACACGGCATTCTCGAGGAGGAAGCCGACTGTTACCCAGTTGCTATAGGCGGTGAGGAGCTGGGTTCCGGAGGTCAGCAAAGGCGCCTTGTGCCCAATCACTAGACCGGTGACCACCACAGCAAGCACGCCTGATGCCTCAATGTGTTCAGCAAGTAAATATGCGACGTAGGGAATCGTGAACGTGACGACGGTGTCGAAAGCTGGGGTATTGATCCGCTTCCGGATAGGAATAAAGATGAGTGCCACGACTAAACCGACGGCGATTCCCCCAGCAGCGGCAATCACGAAGTCTGTTCCGACCTCGAGTACCGTCACCGTCCCACCGATGGCGATGATTGCCGCCCGTAGCGCGGTCAGTGCGGTGGCGTCGTTGACAAGACTCTCGCCCTCTAAAACGCTGACGATCTGTTTGGGCATACCGACACGTCGGGCGACTGCATTGGCGGCCACCGCGTCGGGCGGAGCAACGGGCGCGCCGAGCGCGAATCCGGCCGCTAACGGGAGCCCCTCAATCGCCCACGATGCTACGAATCCAACCGCGGCTGCTGTGAAGACAACCAGACCTACCGACAAGCTCAGAATTGCGCCGCGATTGGCTCGAAAATCAACGAAGGAGGTGTTGTAGCCAGCAGAAAACAGCAATGGGGGCAGGATGCCGATGAGTACAATTTCGGGATTGAGCTCGAACTGGGGAACAGCAGGAACGAACGAGGTTGCTATTCCAGCTACGACGAGCAGCAGCGGTGGACTGATCCCAAGTCGCGGCGACGCGGCAGAAAACACGACGATGAGGAGTGCTCCGAGTACCAACAACAGGACGAGTTCTACTGGGCGATAGCGACACGCCAAATTACTAGATCGTTCTCTGGACACCGCACATCGCCGATGAGGGCAGCGTTAGGAACGGACGCCCGCCACAAGTTCAGGACTGCGCAATGCCCAAAATGTCAATCCAAGCTTCAGCCCCCACGCGACACAGCCTGCTGCCGGGGTCCACGGCCGTAAGTCCCACGTAGCGAAGCGCCATTCGAGGCACCATCCGGCGGCGCTGAGATCAGCATCAAAGGGGCACTTCGGCTATGAGCGGGGTCTGATCTTGGCGGTGAGGTATGCCAAGCGCTCCAAATGGAGCGAGTTCAGCGCAATGCGGCACAGTTGGTTATACAAGTGGTGTTACACTAACCACATGGACACGATTGCGTTCCGACCCGACAAGGAATCAGCCGAGGCTCTGGATCTGCTCACCCGCGACGGTTTGAATACTTCTGCTGCCATCCGACGAGCGATCGTCTCGGCAGCGAGGCATCAAAAACGCCAGGAGTTGCTCGCGGAATCAACGCGACTTGCTGCCGACGAGAGCGATCGGGAAGAAGCCCGGCAGGTGCTTGCGGACATGGAGCATTTACGTGCGTGGTGACGTGTACGAACTACCAGCCCCGAAGGCATCGCGCGGACATGAACAGCATGGCAAGCGATACGGCGTGGTCGTGCAATCTGATCTCCTACCGCTGTCCACCTGGCTGATTGCCCCGACATCCACATCATCACGGGAAGCGTCATTCAGACCGGCAGTACGCATCAAGGGGCAACCGACCTTGGTGCTAGCCGAACAAACAGCCGCTATCGATCCGCAGCGCCTTGGAAAACTTGTCGGCCACCTCACTCACTCCGAGATGCACACGGTCAATGCTTCCTTGCTTGCCGTGCTCGATCTGACAGCGCCACCCGCCTGACGCTGGAGTGAACCGTGACAGCCGGGCGGAATCGTCCAACGCCATCCAATTTCGCGACGACAACCTCCACACGCTACGACCAAGACCCCGCTCATATCCGAAGAGCCATCAAAGGTCTCGACTTCGTAGCCACGCCCAGTTCCAAAGCCGACGAGCGCAAAGCCCGTTGGCGTGATGTGCCGACGTAGGCAGCTCAGCGCCAGACCCTGTGTTCCATCGGAACATGAATGGCAGCACATTGCCAGGTGAAACAGCCGCATCGAATGTGACCTGCTCACCACCGGAATCGCGCAGGTCCAATTCAGTGAGATCCCCAACGATCCACTCTTGATTCGGCTAGTTCGCCGCCGCTTCCGCGACTAACTCAAGGTCGGCATCGACACCGACGACCTGGTGGCCGCGCCGTGATAGCTCACCGCCGACCCGTCCCGTGCCGCATCCGGCATCTAGCACCCGAGAACCGGGAACCGCCATCGCATCGACCAACCGCGCCTCACCAGCGAGGTCGGTTCCTTCTTCGGCTAGCTTGTGAAATCGATCAATGTAGAACTGCGAGTGTTCATCTGACGTTTCCGTAAGCCACTTGGTTGGTTTAGCCATACGCGCAACAGTTCCGCAAGCTCAGACCTGCGCTGGAGCCGGGGCGCTTTGGTTAGCGCCCTGGCGAACCAAGATGAGCGACGTCACCGCCGACAGCACGAGCGCAACGACCAAGGACACCGCAGTTGCACCGGTGAGATCTAGCGCGTTGCCGAAGCCCATGATCAGGTTCACAACGACCGCGCCCACTACGCCGACCAGCAGCCCTGGCAGTGCGCTCAACCCTGGCACATCGCCCTTCATCGCCGGCAACACAGCACCGATCGCGGCAGCAGCGACAGTCGCGCCGATGACCAAGATCTGCAGTGGTGCCGGAACGAAGATCGCCAACACGACTGCAACCAAGGCGAGCACAGCCGTAATGGGCCGACGCTTGTCTGGCGCTGCAATCTCCGAAGCGACCTCGGAACCTGCAGCTAGCTGGCTGTCGCTAATCGACGCGATGACAAAAACGCCGAAGAAGAGGAAGAAGCCGATCAGGACTGGTGGTGCTGCGGCCAGGAGGAATGCCTGCAGAGACGGCGCAACGAAGGCTCCCCCGTAGAACAGGATCAAGCCAAGGCCGAAGAAGAGGGTGAACAACCCGGCAATGACCGCACCCCAAACTGAAACCTTGATCGGCTTGTCAACGCCACGCATGACCAGGCCTAGCGCTGGATCAACAAATCCGCACGCTGCGGCTACGAGTAGTACGGCAAGCATGTTGTCCAACGGCATCGACGTGGAAGGGACAAGCGGAGAGGTCACTGTGGCGAAGCTGCCGAGGGCGAGGCCACCGACAAACAGGAGCACGGGGATGACGACTGCAAAGCCGAGGGTCCAGCGACTGGTTCGGCTGGATGCCTCGCGGCCACGAGCGAGCAGGTAGCCGGCACCGCAAAAGCCAACGGCGGCAACGGCGACGATTCGGTTCACCCCGCCCATCAAAGACAGCAATTCACCTGCGGTTGCCAGGATTCCCGTGAGCACAGCGAAGGCCACAACTATCGACGCCAGGTCGAATACGGAACGTGCGCTATCTCCCAACTTCTCGCGCATACCCACCGCAGCACCAGCAACGAGTGGCGGGATGATCACAGCGAGGATGAGCAGAAGAAGTGCGGTGAAACTGACACCATCTTCGGTGAACTTCGGCGCGAACAGAATCAGGTAGGCAGCGGCACCAACGAAGACGCTGATAGGTCCGCCCTTGGCTTTCACTCTGGACTTCTCAGAACCGCTGGACCCAGTGGTCACAGCAACGATCGCAAGAATTAAAAGGGCTAGCCCGGTGAAGAGGGCGGTGTAAACAGCGACAGTCATGTCCGTCCCTCCCTCTACTGGTTCGAGCAATTGTTGGGGGCCGGTTTACCCGCGAATCTGTCTGCTATCCATTGGTTGATCATCTGGGACGAGTTCACGACAACTCCTGGATGCGTGTCATTCGGGTAGATGTGGAAATCGACCGTGTTGCCGGCCAAGCAGAGTTGCTTGTTAAAGGCCAGCGTCAACTGCGGAATTATTGTTGTGTCCTTCATCCCCTGCACCATGACGATAGGCATCTTGATGGGAACCGAACCTGGGGTGTTCTCGGCCATCAGTGAATAGAATTCCGCGGGAATATCCTGACGCACGTACTTAGACATTCCGCCGTCCATGAAGGCGTCGCTCTCCTGCTCGCCACATAGCGAGTTCACGATTGGGAGCTTGGCAATACCCGCCGGTGTCAAAATGTCCTCGGGCTTAATCCGGTCCGGATACGTCGCTGACCACGAGGTAGCGATCAGCATGACGAAACCGGTCATACCGCTGGGTTCAGTGCCACTGGCCAATGTCTCCACCGCCAACGGAAGCGTGGGCAGCAAGCCCGGCGAAAGCACAGCAGCTCCGGAAATATTGATTTCTGGCGCGTATGTGGGTGCCATTTGCGCAGCAAACGACGACGAATGGCCGCCCTGTGAGTGGCCCCAGATGACGGTCTGGTCCTTGTTGATGTTGGTCTGCCACTGGGTAGCGGCTTCGGGAGAATGAGCCGCGCGGACCGCATCAAGAACGTTGGCTCCCTCGACTTGGCCGACCAAATACATGGGAGTTCCCGGGGCACCCATGCCCTGATAGTCCGTGCTGACGACAGCGTTTCCAGCCTGCACCAGCGGCATGATCTGGCGCGAGTAGTTCGAGAAGCCAGGGGTATTCGCTTGGAACGGAGTAAGGGAGACTCCACAATGGCGATTCGAACCTGTCGTGCCGTGGGCATAGGTGACGAGTGGGAATCCGCCCGGCGGCGGAGTTGACGTTGGCTCGGTATACAACCCCGAGACGAGTTGGTCCTTACCGTCATTGTCGGTCGAGTGATAGATGAACCGGAAGTTTTTCGTATTTGACGGGCCACCGGGGATGGGCTCGCTCTTGACCAGCGTCCCTGGAGCGGCGGGGTTTGTGTTTGTGACGTTGTAAAAGTCAGGGATCTCTGGCGTGATAGTTACGCTTGTATCACTGGGGGCTGCGATATCGGGATTTGCAGCGGCCACGTCGACGATGGGCGATTGCGGGGCGATAAGCGCCAGCAGGACAGTGAAGATAACAACGGTGCCAATGCCGATTACAGCGTGGAGTCCGCGCGATTCGTTTTTCTGTTCATTCGCCACCCTCGAAATTTAGTGTGCTCAATAGGTTCAGCGCGCTGCGTCGAGTCCATTCGGCCCATAGCCAGTACAAGGTCAAGCGCGCCCTCGTCGCTGAGATGGTCATTTGAGTTGCGAGAATGTGCGAACCGTCCGCGCATTGCTCTAGCTCGTTGGGCTTATGCACCGTACTAACCACCTCGTGGGTACCGCGCCTACGCAACGTCACTTTGGAGCAGGCTGTGTTGATGTCCGTTGTCACACTGCTTCTTGGCATGCTTGTCGTCTTCGCGATCACCGTGGTGACGGGCTATTTCGTTGCTCAAGAGTTCGCTTACATGGCGGTGGATCGGTCCCGACTCTCAGCCCGAGCCGCAACCGGAGATGCCGGATCGCAACGAGCCCTACGGGTGACGAAGCGAACGTCATTCATGCTTTCCGGCGCACAACTTGGCATCACCGTCACCGGGCTCCTCGTCGGATATGTTGCCGAACCGCTGATTGGACAGTCGCTAGCCACCCTGCTGGGTGGGGTGAGCATTCCAACGGCAGTGGCGGTGGTGATCGGGGGAATCGTCGCTCTCCTCTTCTCAACGGTCGTGCAGATGGTGTTTGGTGAGCTGTTTCCCAAGAACTTGGCGATCGCCCGCGCCGAACCCGTCGCTGTGCGGCTATCGCGCTCCACCCTCACCTACCTCCGGCTATTCGGCTGGCTGATTTCGGTATTCGACCAGGCATCCAACCTGCTCCTGAAACTGCTGCGTATTGAACCTGTGCACGACGTGGAGCATTCGGCGTCTGCTCGAGATTTGGAACACATCGTGTCGGAGTCTCGGGAGAGTGGACAACTGCCGGCAGATTTGTCGCTCCTACTCGACCGGATTATTGATTTTCCGCGCCGCCCGGTGGAGCACGCAATGATTCCGCGTTCCCGCGTCGACACCCTCCCCGCCACCGCCACCGTTGCCGACGTTCGCCACACCATGAGCCAGGGGCACTCCCGCTACCCGATCCTCAACACAGCCGATAGCGACACCATCGACGGTGTTGTGCATTTGACGGATCTGCTCGCGACCACCCTTCCCGGCAGTGCCGCTGTCACCCACCTCATGCGTCCACCTCTGACGATCTCCCACCTCATGCGCTTACCGGATGCATTGACGGAACTGCGATCTACTGGCAATCAGTTTGCATGTGTCCTTGACGAGTACGGCGGGTTCACTGGTGTCCTCACTCTGGAAGATCTCGCCGAAGAGATGGTCGGCGAGATTACCGACGAACACGACCCAATCGACACTCCCATCACTGACAGCACTGACAGCACGCAGCAAAACACGTGGGTCATTGCGGGCGACTCCCACATTGATGAGGTGGAGCGAACTCTCGGCGTCGATCTTCCCCGCGACGGCTACGAAACAATCTCCGGGCTCGTCATCAAGGAGCTTCACCGACTTCCGGTCGTGGGCGACGTTGTAGAGATTGAACTACCGCCGAGCGCCCATGACTTGCTTGATTATGACGAACCCGTGGTCCGCACTATTCGTGCGGAAGTTCTGGAGACCGGACGTCATGTTCCCCGTCTCGTTCGACTCACGATCCCGAGCGACCACTCCAAATCCGGATCGATCACGCAGCGCGGGCAGGAAACCCCATGAGCCCTCTGGTGGTCGTTGTCCTGACGACGCTCATTATTGCCGCGAGCGCCTTCTTCGTTGCCGTCGAGTTTTCACTCTTGGCGGCAAAACGTCACCGCCTCGAAGACGCGGCGATGTCGAGTCGAGCGGCACGCGCAGCACTGCGGAGTTCCTCAGAACTCACGCTGCTGCTCGCGGGATCGCAACTCGGTATCACCGTCGCTACTCTCTCGTTGGGCGCCATCACGAAACCCGCTGTTCACTACTGGCTCACTCCTGTGTTCGCCGATTGGGGGCTCCCCCTCATCGCGGCCGACATCGCCGGGTTCATGTTCGCGCTGCTCATCGTCACCTTCCTTCATTTGGTGATTGGCGAGATGGCACCAAAGTCTTGGGCCATCTCCCACCCAGAACGCTCCGCTACCCTTCTAGCTATTCCAATGCGCGGATTCATGTGGGTCTTTCGTCCGTTACTACGGGTGCTGAACGCGGCAGCGAACTGGCTGGTAAAACGCGCGGGCGTGGACCCAGCCGACAACATCGGCGCTGGGCAAAACGCTCACGACTTGCGGGAACTCGTCGCTCACTCAATCAATGTGGGGACACTCAACCCCGGCTATTCCGCCCACTTAGAGGGAGCGCTGGACATGGAGCGGTTCACCATCGGCGACATTCCGGCAGCGAGCGATCAGCTCACCGTTGTCGCATCAACGGCAACGGTGGGAGACGTGCGCGCAGCAACGAAACAGTCAGGGCATCTGCGCATCCTCGTCGGCTCCTCGGCCGAGGTTACCGGGGTTGTTCACGTGCGCGACACTCTTGCTCACCCTGACACCACCCCGATCACGCAGTTCACCCGCCAAGCCTTCCACCTAGACAGCACGACCACATTGCACGCAGCTCTGACCACGATGCAGAAACGTCGCACTCACCTCGTCGTACTCGTCAACGATGGGTCGCCGTGCGGTGTCGTGACACTGGCTGACGTCCTCAGTCGATTGTTCCCCTGATCGGTCGCAGGTGGTCTGCCACCCACGTGGTCAGTTGATCGAAGGCGACATTGCCGGCCGTCGTCGTGATGATCATTTTTTCGGCGTCGTCTACGTCATTGGCTAAGTCAAACCCGTTGCGTTGGGCGAAGATGACCGCGCACACCCTGCACAGGCGTTTGTTCCCGTCCATCAACGGGTGGTTACGGATAACCCCATCGATGAGCGCCGCGAGCTTAGCGGGCATTGCGGTACGCATCCTCCCCATGCACTTGCGCCGGGGCGGGCGACGGCGCTGGCAAGCAGCCCAACATCACGTACCTGTCGGCCCATCACCGTGACGATGTCCATCTCATCATCGACGTCCAGGTAGTCCGTCACGGCGCGAGTCGACGCAGCCGTTCAGCGTCACGATGCATGACGGATCGCGTCGCATCTCGGATTTCTTGCGATCGCTGGGACCGATCGATGCGGGCGAGCACAGCGAGGCGGACAACTTCGTGCATCGATCGGCGTTCGCCAAGCTACTCTCAGAACCAGGCGCCACCGAAGCCGTCGTTGCTTCGACCCCTTGAATCCGCCGACCACTTCTCGGCGATTGCTACTAGGCACCCTGAACTCACGGGTTGTCGAATCATAGTAGGGTCATCGGATGAGCGACTCTGCACCCGGTCAAACCCCGTCGGCGAGAGCATGATGGACAACGAAAGAAATAACCTCACGTGCGAGGTTGTCGCCGAGGCTGCGCGTGCTCTTGGGCGATCAAGCTACCCAACGATCCACGCCCTCGGGATGATTGAGGATCTGGCTGACGCTTTGGACTATCAAGCCGAGGTCATCCTTCTTCCAAACTCGGTAATGGTGGAAAACCGAGAAGGGGGAAGCGTCGCAATCCGTAAAGTGAGCGGCTCGTACCGGTTCGATCAGATTCAAGTCACACAGTCAACGGTCGCTGACCTCAGCGCAGGGCTGATCACACTTGAGTCTGCCCGGACGACATTCACCGGGATTTCCGCGCTAAAGTCTCCGGTCTCGCCAGTGCTGCGCGTAGTCGGCTACGCCCTGGCAGCTACGGGATTCGCCGCGTACCTGAACATGAGACCAATCAGTATCGCGGCAGCGGCAGTACTAGGAGCCCTGGCAGGGTTGGCAGTTGTCCTGGTGGCTGAGTACCGTCCTCGCCTGACCATGTTGATGCCGATTCTCGTGTCCTTCGGTGCCGCGATCCTGATCAGTCTCGGCGCGCGCTTCCTCGATACGCCAGATCCGGTGCGTTTGGGCGCGATCGCCGCGGTCCTGCTGTTGCCCGGAGCTGCGCTCACATCGGCGGTAGTCGAGCTGGTCGGCGGAGATATGGTGTCTGGCGCTTCGCGCTTCCTGTTCGCACTTATGCAGCTTGCGGCAATGTCTTTCGGCTTCGTTCTGGGCATCCAGGTAACTGGCGTTAGCACCTCGCAGCTAAACGATTTCACGGCGTGGGGACCTGTGTGGTTGCCGTGGCTCGGGCTCTTGCTCTTCGCTGTCGGCGTGATGCTTTATTCGTGCACGCCACGAGGCTTCTGGATGGCGACACTTTTTGTCATCGGTCTCACGTATGCATCGCTTGAGCTCGTGCAGGTATTCGCCCCAAGCTACCTGGCTGCAGGGGTAGCCTCAGCTGTAGCGTTGCTGGCCTCGTGGCTGATCAACAACAGGCGGGCGCAGGGACCTATGGCAATCGCACTGTTCTTGCCAGCGTTCTGGCTTCTTGTCCCAGGGTCCATGGCGTTCGTCGCTATCGCCGGAGTCATCGATGCCGACGCCTCACTCGCAAACCTCACATTGAGCCTGGGACTGAACTTGCTGACGATTTCAATGGGAATCATGGTTATAAGCCTCATCTACCCGTATCGCAAGCAGGCGATGACGTCACCCGTTTGACGTCATTCGGAACGCCTCTTGACGCCCAACCCGATACGGTCATCCAAAACCCGTCATCCAAAACCCTAGGGAAGGTCATACGCATGTGCACTGGCATCCGCATCAACGCCGATAATGGAGACGTAGTCTTCGCCCGCACGATGGAGTTCGATACTCCGCTACCCATCACCGTAGGGTACTTCCCGCGGGGCCAGAAATTTACCGGCGATACTCCCACCGGCGCGGACGGGATGCAGTGGGAGAACCGGTTCGCATTCGGCGGCAACGTGCTCGTGGACGGTGGACAGACCCTCGGTAGCGACGGCATGAACGAGAAGGGCCTCGTCGCCGGAATTTTCAACCTTCCCGGTGTCACCGAGTTCACTGACGTCACCGCCGACAACCGCGACCACGCCGTGGCACCCTGGCAGATCACACTGTTCGTCCTGGGAAAATATGCGACGACAGACGAGGCGGCGGCCGGTCTGCTGGCTGGAGACGTGGTCGTTGTCGACGCCGAGTTCTCGTACACGCCAACGACCAAAGGCCAATTGCCAATTCACCTGCGGGTGGGTGACCCGAGCGGGAAAACCATTATCGTCGAATGGCATACAGCGGGCAAACTGCCGACGATCGTCGAATCTCCCATGGGAATTTGCACCAACACACCGCGGTTTGAGTTCCACCTAGACAACTGGAAACACTTCGAAAACCTCTCGCCCTACAACCCCGGTGGGCGGATCACAACGGGGGGGTCACAGGATTACAAGCTCACCATGGGCAACGGTTATGTAGGAATGCCGGGCGGTAGCGCCCCGGCTGATCGTTTTATCCGAGCATCCCTATACAGCCGGGATTCGTACCAGGGTGCAACCGGCGCGGACGCTGTGTGGACCGCATGGCACGTCATGAATAACTTCGACTTGCCGATGGGCATACAACGCAATGTCACCGAAGCCGACGTCGAGTCGTCGGAATACACCGTCTGGAGCAGTGTCAGCGATACCAAAAACCTCAAGTATTACTTCCGGACGTATGAGAACCACACGATTTTCGAACTCGACCTCAATGCGCAAGACCCGGAAGGCGACAAGATTCTTAGCGATGACCGTCCGGCGACCTTACGGACGATCACTGAGCCCACGCAGTTCGCATTGGCTCAGCACTAGTCGCCCACTAGGTCGCTATCACCAAAAAGTGCTACTTGTCGGTTCCTGACATCTTCCTTCATGGCACCCCCAGAAAGCCCGGGGTTCATGCGAGCTGAAGGTTTCTCAGCCGGAACCCAGGGGCCCTCTCGCTGTCGAGGTGAGGGGGTTCCTTGGGTTCGCGGTGAACTTGTGAGGCCCGTTGTGTCGCTCTGAGTCGGATTACAGTAGTTGGCGAGTGGCGTTGGCGTAGCGGATGGCGGTTTTGCCGTCGAGCCCGAAGACGACTGCGAGGTGCAATGGGTCTGGGCCTCGGGTGAGGGGGCCTCGTCGAGTTGGCGGTCGACCCTTAGTCGTTCCAAAGTGGCGTGCTGGCCGCGAAGTTTTTGTGTGATCGAGACTCTGCTCATCGGCCCGGTTTCCGGGGTCGCTCTGCTGGTCGATGAGTAGGTGCTGGTTGGCGGGATCACCGCCGTCCCCCCGGCCGCAGACCTCATCGCCAGGACGAAACTCATCTGCTTCCAACCAGCCCCGCAGATCGCAAAAATTGAGATCGCGGCGTTCCGATACCGCAACCTCCACGTCGCCGCCAGACTCACCCGCCACCCTGACACGCCACCTGCGGATAGACCGGACCTGGAAATGGGCGGCCAGGCCACGTGTAGTCGGGCAGGATAAACCCTGACCAGTTGGCACAGGTACCCTAGAGATCACACGTTTGGAGGTACCGATGAGTTCACTATGGATTTGGATCGGCATTGCCGCCGTCCTCGGTGTCATCGAACTGTTCACGCTTGAACTCATCTTCATCATGTTCGCGGCAGGCGCGCTAGGTGCTGGAGTTGCCGGAGCGCTGGGGGCAGGAACACCTGTGCAGATCCTGGTTGCAGCCGCAGTTAGCACGATTGGCTTACTTGTCGTCCGGCCGATCGGAATGCGCTACCTCAAAAGGTCGAGCCCAGACACCGTATCGAACGTCGATGCCTTGATTGGTAAGCCTGTCCGCATCGTCGAGACGGTGAGCGCGCACGGCGGAACCGCGCAGATCAATGGGGAGACGTGGTCAGCCCGGCCCACAGATCCCGACGCAGAGTTCGTCTCCGGCGATGCCGCCGTCGTCGACAAGATCGATGGTGCCTACCTGATCATCAAGTCGCCCCCGGACATTCCACGCGGCGGCCCACCGAACCAGTCGCACATCCACTAGGAGCCCCATATGGACAACGCATCTCTCGCGACTTTGATTGTCGCGCTCTTCATCCTCATCTTTGCGCTCGTTACTGTCGCGAAGTCACTGCGCATCGTGAGTCAGGCGAACGCCGGCATCGTCGAACGCCTCGGCCGTTACCACCGAACACTCTCCCCCGGGCTCGCGATCGTCATGCCTTTCGTTGACCGAGTACTCCCACTGATCGACATGCGCGAACTGGTCCAGCCGTTCCAGCCCCAACCGGTCATTACCTCGGACAACTTGGTCGTGAACATCGACACCGTCGTGTACTACCAGGTCACCGACGCCAAGGCCGTCAGCTACGAGATCCAGAATCCCATCGCCGCGATCGAGCAAATCACCGTGACGACCCTTCGAAACGTCATCGGATCGCTGGACCTTGAACAAACTCTCACCAGCCGCGATCACATCAACTCACAGCTGCGCGCGACCCTCGATGAAGCCACCACCAAGTGGGGTATCCGCGTCAACCGAGTCGAGCTCAAGTCCATCGATCCCCCGCCCAGCGTCGTTGAGGCGATGGAGAAGCAGATGAAGGCCGAGCGTGACAAGCGTGCGACGATCCTCACCGCAGAGGGTTACCGGCAATCGCAAATCCTGGAGGCCGAAGGCGAGAAGCAGTCCGCGATCCTGCGCGCCGAGGGGCAAAAGACGTCCGCGATCCTGGAGGCCGAAGGCGAGGCCTCAGCTATCGCCACCGTCACTAGCGCCGTTCATGACTCCGGTGTTGATCAACGGGTTCTCGCCTACCAGTACCTGCAGCAACTACCGACGATCGCCAACGGCACCGCGTCAAAGGTCTGGGTGCTGCCGGCCGAACTAACCGACGCGATGCGCCTGGTTTCGCAAGGATTCGGTTCGACCGGGAGCGACTAGACGGGTGTGAACCGCTTCGCGCGCTAACCCAGAATGCGATCGATGTAGCACCACCGCCATGCTTCGCCAGACTCCGCGCTGCGCATCACTGGATGCTCGGTTTCGTGATGGTGGCGTTCCGCATGGCGACCGCTCGACGAGTCGCAGCATCCAACTTTGCCGCACGTTAGGCACATCCGCAGAGACACCCACTTTGTTCCTTCAGCCAGGCAATCGTCGCACTGTGCCGCCGTCACGGGAGTTGGTTCAGCCACGTCGCTGAACTGCTCCAAATGTTCGCAGAGTTCACCGCGCTCGTCGGTAGCCACCAAATCACCTTGGCGTTCCAGCTGTTGGGCGGCCGGTTGGTCGAGCATCGATTCCTCAACATCGAGGACTCGAATGACGCGCCGAACAACTTCATCGTCGGCAGTTCCGTTCGACCGCGCCGCGAGTACCGCCTGCCGCTCAGCCACCAGCATGTCCAGGCGCAAGCGCTGGTATTCCTGCAGCGGAGTCTCGCCCCCGTGACTGGCGCGACCGGCCCGTTCCCACGCGTCGTTGCTGCGGAGCTCAGTTCGCGCCCGTAGCCGCTCGATGACTTCCGGCGAATCACCGGTTTCAAGCGTCAACTCGTCGAGGCGTACCAGGCCGGCAATCCGGGCCTGGTCGAGCATCGCTGCTTCTTGCAACGCGAGTTGCCCAGGATCGGGTGCTTGCAATCGCAGGGTTTTCACTAACCAGGGCAAAGACAGTCCCTGGATCAGAATCGAGGCCACCACGATAACGACCGCGACAACAACCACGAGGTCGCGGGAAGGGAAATCGATCGGCAGCGCGAGCGCAGCAGCCAGCGTCACCACACCACGCATACCCGCCCAAGCAATGACCGTACGCATCGCCCAGCTAAGGCGGTCGGGTTTGCGAGTTAAACGCAACAACGCTGCACCTAGGTACAGCCAAACGAATCGGGCAACGGCAGCGACCACGAACACCGAAACGCAGGCGATGACCACTACTTCAACGGGCATGTCGTCGGCGCCGACCTTCTCAAGCAGCCCGCGTAGCTGCAGACCGATCATCAAGAAGACCGCGTTCTCAAGTATGAAGCCGACGGTTCGCCAGTTACTCTCGGAAGTCAGGCGCTGCGTCCCCGAGGCCAGCAGTGGTGCCTTATGCCCAATGACGAGACCCGTGACCACCACCGCGAGCACGCCCGACGCATGGATTTCCTCAGCCGGCAAGTAGGCGACGTAGGGAATCGTGAAGGTGACGACGGTATCGAACGATGGATTATTGATACGTTTGCGGATGGGGATGAAGATCAACGCCACAACCAACCCAACAGCGATTCCACCGACTGCAGCGATCACGAAGTCCGTTCCGACCTCGAGCACGCTCACCGTTCCACCGATGGCGATGATTGCCGCGCGTAGCGCGGTCAGCGCGGTCGCATCGTTGACCAGACTCTCGCCCTCGAGGACGCTCACTACCTGTCTGGGCATCCCGACCCGTCGGGCAACTGCGGTAGCGGCCACGGCGTCAGGTGGAGCAATGAGCGCGCCAAGTGCGAATCCTGCGGCTAGTGGGAGTCCCTCGATCGCCCACGCTGCCACGAATCCAACCGCAGCCGCCGTGAAGATGACGAGCCCAACCGACAAGCTCAGGATTGCACCGCGATTAGCCCGGAAGTCAACGAAGGACGTGTTGTAGGCGGCGGAGAAAAGCAAGGGCGGCAGGATGCCAATGAGGACGATTTCCGGATTCAGTTCGAGTTGCGGAACGCCCGGGATGAACGAGATAGCTATTCCAGCGACGACCAGTAGCAACGGTGGACTAATGCCGAACTTGGGTGAGGCGGCGGCTACCGCCACGATCAGCAGTGCTCCGAGTACCAACAGTAGGACGAGTTCCACTGGCTGATGGTGTCACGTTGGATTCGGTGCAGGCGCTTTTCCGTGGCCACTATGTGACACACGATGGACTGATCTTGGAATCCTATCGCTTGCAAGGACGTTGGGGACGCGTGTAACTTGCGGGCATGGTGTGGTTAAGCAAGCGCGGTATCCGCACAGCAGTGGGGTTCGTCATTGCCGTAATGGTCGCGATTGGCCTAGCAGGACCGGCCCATGCTGACCTTTATTGGGCGAACTTCGGTGGGTCTTCTATCGATACTGCGCAGCTCAATGGGACCGGTGCCCAAGTGCTCGTCGCGGCCGCCGGGACGAACCTCAACCAGGTGAGCGCTGGAACGAACGGATACCTCTATTGGGCGGATTTCAACGCTAACGCGATTGGTCGCGCGAAGCTCGACGGGTCCGATGCGCAACCATTGTGGCTAACCGGAGCGGACCAGGCGGCAGGCGTGACAGTGTCGTCAACTCACATTTACTGGTCCGAAGATGGCAACAATCGGGTGTCAAGGGCATCAATCGACGGCACGAACGCGGACCCGAACTTTGTGACCGGCTTGACTAGCCCACATGGTTTGGCACTCGCCAACGACTCCCTCTACATCGCGAATACCGGAGCGGACCAGGTGCTCCGAGCTCCGCTCACCGGCGGGACATTCGAGGTCCTCGCAAATGTGACTAGTCCGCAGATGATTGCCGTCAATTCTTCCCATATCTATTGGACGAACTTCCGTGGGGAGACCGTGGGCCGGTCTGATCTTGATGGCTCAAATCCCGATGAGGGCTTCATCGCCGCACCGTCGGGTAGTTGGACGTACGGAGTCGGCGTTGACTCGGACTACGTGTACTGGACGAACTACACCGGCGCTTCGTCGGTTGGCCGCGCCGGACTCGACGGAACCGACGTCGACGCCTCGTTCATTGGCGACCTTTCTTTCGCTGCAGGACTCGCCGTCGTGCCGGAGCCAACCATCGCCAGCGTCACCCCTGACCGGGGCACAGTGGATGGCGGCACCCGACTGTCAATACGCGGCACTGGGATCTTCGAGAACGCGGTCGTAACGATTGGAGACTCGGCCTGCACAAGCGCGGACTGGAAGGGCAGTACGCAATTTGACTGCACTGCGCCAGGTGGCCAGCTAGGACCGGAATCGGTGACAATCACCAACCCCGACGGTCAAAGCGCGACTGCCGTCAACGCCTACACCTACATCAAGGCCGACCCGACCCCTACCAATCAGGCGCAGCACCCACTGCGATCGTGCGCCACGGGACCGCGTGCTATTCCTGCGGCCGGCACGGTCCGTTTGATGAAGGCCAGGTGCCGCACTGATGCGGGCCAACTGGTGAACGTCAAAGTGTCAGCGAAGCAGCGCAGTGCTCAAACTCGCGGCGACCTGCAGTACTACCGGGTGATTCGCAAGCCCAATGGCAAGGTTCTACTGCGCACTTTCGGCTACCCATTGAGTATCAAAGTGACGTGGTCAGCGTCAAAGACGAGCGGCTTCAAAGCCTACAAAAAGGTGCAGCGCTACCGTTCGTGACGCCGACGAACAGCTACACATCGACACTCGCAGGTACGTGAGCGCTCTCGACGATGTTCTTAGCGATCCCCATCCACAGTTGCTGGAAGCGAGCCTCGTCGAAGCCGGCTCGGCTATGAAGCCAGCCCTCGTAACGTCCGCTGTCGTCAACCTGGGTGAACTGCCCCGTCACATCTAGGTGATCCCCAAGGATCACGCCTCCGAGCCGACCCCAGACCTGACTGAGAGTCGGAACGACGCCGTCATTGGTGCGGTTGGTCAAATCGAACGGCAACTGTGACTGAATGTCGTCGGTCATCTCATCGGCTGGACTTGGGTACGGGTACTGGCGAGACTCTCGCGCGGTGAGCCGATGAATGAGGCTAAAGATCAGAAAGGTAGTTGATTCGTAGACACTAGACGGGCTCGGGCCCGGCAGTGACGGGGTCCCGGGTGGGGGTGCTGCCGTGACGTAGCTGACGTATTCGACGCCCTCTCGATCCAGAACAGCGGCATTAAACAGATCGATGGCTTCTGGCGTCAGTTGCAGCATGGCGCCTTGATCAGATGACACTTCGGTCAGATAGGTGAAGAGGTCGTTTCCACTGCCTGGCCGGACTCGCGCAAGAAGATCCGCCGCGAAGGAGTCGAGCAGATTCCCCCGCTGACCGATCAGGTCATCCATGCGAGCTAGCCGGACTAGGGCTCGTGCACCGAGCCAGGAGCCGACCCGGCCTGGATCGCTGGTCATCAGCGTCGACAACACGTATAGGATGTAGCGGCCATTCATGCTGGTGAAGAAGTTCGCCATCGGGGTGCCGAAGTGCGGAGTAGACAAGCTGATCGCCGCAGTCGTGCGCAAGGCGACAAGCTCTTCGGTGTCCTCCGGAACCAACTTCACACCGGGTGAGAGCAGCAGTCGGATATCCAGCCCGCCAGTCGAATGACCCACGAAGCTGATCGAATCCGCTTCCAGCCCGCCGGTGCGCTCGACGGCCTCCATCAACTGAATCGCGCGGCGGCGGATCGACGATGTCGGCGCCGTGTTCAGTTCGATAATCTCGGCGTCGAAGTCGAGCTCAGCCAAAGCGTCTTGCAATACCGAACCAACCCGCCGGAAGTAGCTCATCGCACCGATTTGATCGAAGCCGAAAAAGCCCGGAACTAGATATACCTTGTGCACGCTGATCCCCCCTTGGTAGTCGCGGATTTGAAGCGAGCAGCACCACGTGACTGCGTCTCATCGCCCCCGTGAGCGTTAATCCTCGCGACGATAGTACGCGCTCGCTCATGGCGGGCCTAGATCCGACTATTGATCTCGACGCTTCCCGCTAGGAGACCATCGAGATCTTAAAGACCTTGGCCGATATGGTCTGAACCCATACGTCTGAGAACCTATGCACTTTGTACGCGTGACCGTTCTCGACCTTTGTCCTGTCTTGGGGCTCGTCGTATCGATCCCAGTTGGAGCTGTTACCGAATCCAACGGTCGGCGCGCCGATCCAGGGGTCGTTTACCCAAAACGAAACCTTAGTTCCATTCGCGTACGTCATCGTTCCGTCGATGTTGTGTCCGAATGTCGACTGCCCTCCGACGGAGACGATGTCGCCAGAGTCGAGCGTTGTGCGCTGATGGTGATCGTTGGCGTCGATATCGAGAGTGACTGGAGCGCTGCTCACATTTTCGAGCTGAACGAACACCGGTATCGAAGCGCTCTTCACTGAGCCATCGTGGGTAGCCGCGGCCAGCGCCGCGTGACTCGTCGTCGTGGCTGCCGAATCGGGCACGGCGGCCATTGCTGGGGCTGCGATCCCGGCAAGCAAAACGCTACCGAGTACAACGCCGCCAACTCTCATGATGCGTCCTTTGTGGTCCATCGTGGTCTCCCATTCGTGTGCTGTGTAAGTCGCGGTTCGCGGCTGCAACAGGTTTATACCCGGACGATGTCCTAAATAAACACAGGAGGGCTCAGTTTAAGTGGGACACTGTCCGGGTACATCTACATCGGGGCCGCAACCAAGTGGCCAACCATCACAGAAGTGGAGACGCTAATGCTCGGATTTTAGGAGTCATTACGAGTTCGACCGATTAACAGATAAACCAGGCGGGACCGCATTGGTACCCGCCTGGTTGAGGACTGGCGCGACCGGCGAGTATGCCCGCCGGTCGCAGTCCCTTTTCACGTTATTGCGCTACTGCGTTATTGCGCGACCATCGTTCGCCGTGCGGAGTCCTGGCCAAGACCGAGGAAGGACTTGTTGTAGATCCGCAAGTTGCGGCCGTTAAGCGTCACCTGGTGTATGAAGGAGCGAACCTTCGCCTTCTTCGCTGTCACCGGGAAGCTGATCTGGGTGGATGCCCCGCCCACCTCGACAACACCAAGTTTGCCACCCTTAGCACCGCGACAGGCCTTCTTCTTTTTGCCCTTCGGGTCTTTGAAGTAGTTGCAGTAGTAGTCGTTCAGATTCACCCAGGTCCACACGCCTTCCTGGGTGTTGCCATTAATCGTCTCGACCTCTCCCGCTGAATACCTCGACCCTGGGCTGATTGCCCGCAGTTCGGTATTGAAGCTCGAATTCTTCTTCTTGACATTGGCCCGGATCGAGGAATACATGGTGTTGACGGCGCTCTTGCCCCACTTCGCCTGCGCTTCCCGCATCCCCGCGGTGGCGAGCAAGTCAACCTTAATGTTGCTCTTGCGCGCTGGTTTGTGCTTTGCGAAGTAGCCCGTGGTGGCGGCATTCAGGAGCGGAGTCATCACGTCGGTGTTGACGTTCCCGGTTCCAGGCCGCTGCGAAACATCAGGGTTCACATAGTCATCAATGCCACTGTCGTTGCCCTTGAGGGTCTGCTTCCACGTCACTTTGGGGTATCCGTTCGGCTTGTACTTGACGCGGTAGAGCGACAGCCGTGTGCCGCTACTTCCCGCGTCGATGACCGCGCGAACTTGGCTCGTCCCGGGGACGCCGCAGTCAGAGCACTTGTTGCCGTACTTCAGCAGGAGGTAACCGCGCGTCCACGTGAGAACTTGGGTTTCGACGCCGTTGACTTTGACCGACGATGGCACCGTGCGCAGGAGCTTCTTCTTTTGGTTACCAGCGAAGATTCCGCGGCTCCCGTACATGAACTCGTTGATATACGTTCCATTTGCGCATTGGTTGACGACAAACTTCGACGGGCTGTTCGGATCGAATCCGGGATCGTCCGCCGTCGCTAGCGCCGCGATTGAATCCCACGCACCTGCTGGTTGGCAGGTATTGTTCGCAGTGCTGGCTAGCTTTCGCGGAGTATTTGACACGTTCCAGCCGTACACATCATTGTCCATCGCGAAATATGCGCCATCGATCCCCACGAAGCTCGCGGTACTCCGCTTGACGTTCGGTAGCTTTCCGCTGGTCTTGGCGTTGCCAGCCAGCACTTCTCGGTAGCGCGCGTCACACGCCGCTTGGTTGTATTGACCTGGCGCGCCCAAAACGACCTTCGGATCACCCAGACTGATGTCAGCACCCAGCCCGGTTGGATAACAGTCTGCTGCACCTGCACCAGCTGGTGGCAATGCGGCACGTTGAACCGCCGGTGAAGTAGCAGAAGCCGGAGCGACGACCGCGATCGTGCTCGCCGCTGCGACGACGAATGCCAGAGCGGACTTCGTCAGGGTGGAGTTGCGCATGTGAGTTCACACCTATCGTGTCTGAGGTTGCCGTACCCGACGGCCTTGTGCACGAGGGGCGCAACCTGCGAGAAACATACGCGCGAAGTGTTCGCCGATGCAACCTGAGATTTACTGAGTTGGGCGATCTCTGGAGTTCTCTGATATAGGTGTGCGGGTGAGATCAATCCTTCGTCTCGTTGGACGGGCATGATGATCAAAATGTGGCGGGCTCCTCGCCATATGATCGCGCCGTCATGACCGGCAAGAGGAGCGTCACGGCAACGGTCGTCGTGGCGCTCGCCGGCGCGTCACTTGTCGCCTGCTCCCCAGGTGCGACATCCGGTTTCGAACTCACGGTTCCCGTGCTCTGGGCATCGTCGGCGCCTGGCTCAACGGAGGCCGGGGTTGAACCAGCCACGGTGTGGGCAGGCCAAGACGACCAAGCGGGCTACTCAGTCGATCTGTCAGATCTGTCGGACAGTGGCGCGGGCACGTCATGGACGGCAGCGACCAGCTCGGCGGCCGCTGTCGGCACGCTGTATAGCGGACTGAACCCCTCAAAAATCGGCTTGCGATTCACCATCACGGGGCCGATCGATGGACCCTCGGGAGGTGCCGCGCTAACCGTCGGTGTTGTCGCCGCACTACGCGATCAGTCGCTGGATCCATCCGTCACCATGACGGGAACAATCACGGCAAACGGAATGATCGGCACGGTAGGCAGCGTCCCCGACAAGATTCGGGCTGCGGCAGCGGCCAACTACAAGACCGTGCTGGTTCCAGAGATAGCGCCAGATACTGGCGAGCAAACGGGCGAGAACGTTATTGACCTCGGCCGTTCCGTGGGCATCGACGTGAAACAAGTGCGAACGCTGAGTCAGGCGTATCAGTACTTCACCGGAACTCAGCTACTCGATACTGCAACCGGATCCGATGTGCCCGCCCCATCACCGCAGACCATCGCAGCTTCCACCGCGAATGCCACGGCAGCTGTCACAAAGCTGGTCACGCAGGCACAGCGACCCGCAGTAACGTCGGCGCCCGACACGAAGTTGATCAGTCGGCTACTCGAAGATGCCCAGCGAGCCTTGCGCGCTGGCGATGCCGACCTGGCATACGCCCGCGCCAGCGAGGGCCTAAAGCGCACGGCGCGAATCGTTGGACGCGCGCAGGTCACCTCATCATTGGAGCGGCTCAACCAGAAAGAGACCCGGCAGAAGTTGCAGGCCCAAACGGGCGAACTCCTCGGGCTGGCAACGCAGCAACTTTCCGAACAGGCTGGTGTGGCTACCCCTGGGCTAGCGCAGGCGCTATCGATGCCGACCGCCAATGCGCTCATCGTGGCATCGATCGCGGAACTGAAGTCAATCGCAACCGCATTGACCGGACCGTCGACCGGGTCGGCAGAAGCGCTCATCGACGTTGGCGCCATCTTGGGCGACCTCACCAACACCCTCGCCACCCCCAACCCGGCTGCATTCGCGATTGCCCAAACTGAATCAGCCACCCCGGTCGCGGACCAAACCATGGTCAGCGAGTTCATGTCGGGGTATTCGTACTTCTTCGCAACGGCCGGTAACGCGAACTCCGACTACTTCACGAAGGTGTTGGGCTACTCGGTTGAGGCTGGGGAACAGCCGCCAGGTGACCTGCGCGTGCTCGTCGACTACTTGAGGCAGGAAGCCGCCAGCACCGGCGCGCAAGTGCAACAGTTGTCGACCGAGTCAGTTCAAATGTCCGCCGCTCTTGCCTATTTCGTGAAGAGCACCATGCTGGTGGCGAACTATCAAGGTCTAAGAGTGCAAGGCAGTGGCATTGGTACTGATCCACTCGTGGCACAGGACTTGGCGGCCGTCCGGGTAACTCGCGCGGACGCCGACCTTGTTGCTCGAAGTCAGGTCGCCGAGGCCGCGGCTGCCGGATCCAGTGTGGCGCTGTCAGGCTGGGTCGTGCGGGTTGCCTCGCAGCCAAACGTCGCAACAGAGTCGGACGCAGTTGAAACCGCCTCGATCGTGTCGGACCTCACCGCGCTTTCCTACGCGAACCTCAACGCGCTCGTGCTCAGCGCCGCAGCGGCGAACGGGCCAACTACTCCGTCTGGGTGAGCTGGGAGGTTTAGCTTTGAACTATCTGGGACATTGTCCTACAGTAGTCGAAGTTGACCTAGACAGGAGTAAGAAATGAAAAGTAAATGGACATCCAGTCTCACCATGGCAATGGCCGCAGTGGCATCGACCGCAGTACTCAGCGGATGCGCTGGCTCGACGACCTCGTCGACTGCGGCGCCCTCGTCACCCTCGCCGACAACGACAGTGCAGAGGGACGCAGCTTGGGGATACAAATCAAGCAACGTCTGCATCTACAACCACAACAGTGAGCCGATCCACGTGAAGTGGGAGAAGTACGACTCTGTCACCACCGCACCAGACCTCGAGGTTGCCCCCTCAGGCAAGACCTGCGCGGAAGGCCAGAACGTCGGTCAGACCTTTATGTACAAGGCGCTCGACTCTAAGAAGGCGTGGTCCTACGACGTATCCGGAACCATCACGGAGCGCGGCAGTCCCGTGTCTTTCACCGCCGAGAACGTGAAACTTATGTCCCCTGCAATGGTCTTCTGGAAAGACCTCGACTATTCGACGCTGAACGACCCCGGGAATGACCGCGGCTGGGACGTCAACCTCGACAATCTCCGGCTCAATGAGGACAGCACCGCTTTCGCGAACGGCGTCCCTTACATGGCCGTAGAGGTCACCCGCCTGCCGGACACCGACTGGAAAGAATGGAAGCTCGAACTGGGCTAAGCCCTGCCCCTTACGGCCGCCTGGCCAAACCAACATCAACCTCGAAGGTAGGAAGCAATGAATCAAGCCGGTAGCCCACCTGTCCGCAACCCGCGACGGACAATATCCCGCACGGCTGCTGCGGTTTTAGTGGCTGGTGTGACTGTTGGGGGCTTGGGCGCCTGCGCAAGTACGACGGATGCCCAGGCACCCCCGACGGCAGGTGATTCCGCAACTAGGGACGCCGCTGCAGCCACTTTCTGCCCAACGCAATTTGGGCCAGCGGATATGCCCAATTATTTCGACTACAGCACCAAGTACACCGTTCCGCTTTCGTTCGTCAACAACTCAACTCATAACTTGACGTTGCAGTCATCGGAGATCGATTGCTACGACTTTTCTGGCAATGAAACGCCGGACCAGTACAACGGAGCGGTCCTTGCGGCTGGAACGAAATCGGAGGCTTTCGACTTGCTGGCTCGGCGGACATGTGCGTACGTGTCCGGCGACATCATTGGAAAGTTCCAGGAGCGGGAAGCTCGCTGGAAGACAACCGTATCGACGACGGGCACGCAACAGGCGGGCGATCTACCCACGGGAATCACCTGCTCCTCACATGGTCAGTTTCCGACCATGTGTGTGAGCGGCTCCAGGCAGGAGACCGCTAGCTACACCGTGCCACTGGGTTCCGATGAGGCACTCCGAGCCAGTTTCAAATGCGACAGGAACACTAACAACGTCACCGTCACTTTCACCGACCTCTACTGAAAAGAGATTCACATCATGTTCAACAAACAACGGTCATTTGCCTTTGCAGTGCTACCCGTGGCCGCGCTCGTCGCTTTGACGGCTTGCTCATCGAGCTCAGGTACCCAGTCCGCTGAGTCTGAGTCCTCAACCCCCTCACCGAGCACGGCCAGCGAAAGCGCCGCAGCCATTGCCTCGGCCTTCCCCGACGCACGCAACGCCGGCGCCATCGACTGTTCGAAAGCCACCGATTCAGGGTATTTGAGGCAAACAGCGAAGGTCCTGAACAAGACGAACGGGACGGCACTTCTGGAAACGAGTGAAATCGACTGTTATGACTGGTCAGGCAAGGAAAACCCGTCGCAATTCGACGGCCTGATGCTGACGCCAAAGGACTCCACGGGCGATAAGACGTTGCAACCTAGAGACATCGCAGAAGGCATCGCGACAATCAGACCGTGGAACTTCACAGTCACAGCAAAGGCTGGCAGCGGAGCTCCATTGAGGGGGACCTTTGCCGACCGGCCCAGCTACAAGTTCGTCAAAAGCGACTGCAACTCTTATGTGGGGAACACCGCTTGTAGTGGCGTGACTTTGTGTTCCGACGACCCCAACAACGAGCAGGTGGCAACGACAGTGCCCATGCGGGCACTTAGTGACCCCCAAGGCCCTGTGGTGACAACACTGCAAGTAAAAACGCTGTGCACGATGTCAGATGAAAATTCCACGATTATCATCTCGGGGACGCTGCCCACCGCCTAGCCAAACTCAGCTCGTGATGGGAGGAGTCCGATATGCCTAAGGTTGTTGACCATGAGCAGCGGCGCGAGGAGATAGTTGCGGCCATGTGGCGGGTCGTCGAACGCGATGGAGCGACCGCGGTTTCTGTTCGTTCAGTGGCCACCGAAGCGGGTATCTCCAAAACGGGGATGAGCTACTACTTCGCGTCCCAGGGTGAGTTGCTGGCTTCTGCCATCGAGATTAGCGTCGAAACAGTGACCGACCGGATCCTGCAAATGGATCTACTCGATTGCGATGTCCAAACCGCGGTGAGTGCGCTCATGGAGTTGATCCCAGGTGACGAGCTTCGGCGGCAACAGGCTCGGGTGTGGCTGCAATTGCTGGCATTGGAGCAAGTCGATCCGAGCATCGCGCCTGTGCTGCACACACTCAATGTCGCCGTGCGAGACGGCGTCGTGGTGGTGCTCACGGCGCTGGCGAATCAGGGACTCGTTGACCCGTCGCGGTCAATCGTCGACGAGGCGGTCGATATACATGCCACTATCGACGGCTTCTCCATGCACGCGTTGACCGACATTGGACTTGATTCGCGCGAGCGAATGCGTTCGGCGATGGTGCATAGATTGACCCAACTACGCTCGCCCATTGTTGTCTAGGAAGTGGGTGCTGCGCAACGGAGCCATCCGCCAAGCTGCCTGAACTAGCGACCGCTGGTCGCCGCTACTGAACTGCACCCCGGAGGACTCTTACAGATTAGCGATGAAGAGTCGGCAGTTCTCAATAGTACGTTCCGGGTCCCTCGACCCGCGGTTAGTTGACTCAAGGTCGTTCATTGCCGCCTGCACGGTGGGGGTGAGAACTGCACGGTTGGCCGACGTGGTAGGTGAAGTGGTAGGTGATGCGCTTGCCGGCCAGCTTGACGCAGGCGTCGATGGCAGCGGGTCAACAGCATCGGCGACAACAACGGCCAACCACCAATCATGGACACCCAAACGGCTACCCAGGGACAACTGCATCCACGAAGAACTCAGGGACGTGAGCCGTGTGGCCGCAAGGACTGCTCCAGGCCGCCCGGGTCGGGACTGCGCAGCGCCCAAAATGTCAATCCGAGCTTTAGCGCCCAGGCAATGCACAGGCCAATTGGCCAAGGGATGAACTCACCCGCCGTGAGGCACGACGAGGTGACGCCCGCCGAGGCTGCGGCCAGAATGACAGCGCTCGCCCCGCGTGACGTCAGGCCGTGGGCACGCAATCGGAAGTAGAGGTGATCGGTGCCGTGACCCCAACGCAGGTTGCCCTGTCGTCGTCGCCCCTCGATAACGACAAAGAGATCCGTGACCGGGATAACCAAGAGCCCAATGCCGATCGCCAGCACGCTCCAGCCGATCTTGCCGTCGAATCCAGTACCCGCACCGATAGCGACGACAGCGAGGAAGATGGACGGCGCCGGACCCACTCGTCGACTGTGACCGAGCCAGTGCCACGCCGCGATCCCGACGCAGGCGCCACCAGCTGCAAGCGCGACCAAACCCAGACTGTGCTCGCCTCGTTGTAGCCCGATGAGAGCTGCTCCGGTCACCATGATCGGGGTGATGGAGACTTGCGTATTTGGCGCGCCTTCCAGGTTCATCAGCATGAGGACGAGCGGCACAAAGAGCACGACTGTGACGACCGCGTTGATCCAATAGGCAGCGAACACTGGAAGCGCCGAGCCGCTGGCTGACATGGCGATCGCGACGACCGCAATACCAATCGCCATTGCGCGATACGAGCTACTGAACTGACTCTTTGTCGCGAGTAGCCCCAGCAAAAATGCACCTGCAAGCAACAGCGGAATCTGAATCGTGACGAGTCCAAATGACCACGCGACACCCAGGCCCGCGATGGTCGTCGCGCCAAGCACCGCAACAGTGACGGCCCTCTGGAGACCGATACGCGACTTCAAGCTGACGGTCGTAGCACCTGCGAGCACTGCCGCGACCAGTGCGCTGAGGACTGTCGCTCCGATATGGTCCATCACGAGACAGGACCCGCACACAACGGCTGCCACGATGATTCGCAATGGCGCGCATCCACCATTCGGTGCCTACTTCGGTGGCAGGTTCTTCAGCACGTCTGCCACGAACTGGCAACCGCTGAACTCGTCCTTGTTAATCGTCCAGCCCATGCGCACAATGACGGCGTCGTATGACGGAACCATGGCCACAATCTGGCCGTAGTGGCCTTCCATCGACATGGTGTCTTTGGGAACTTGACCTTTGCATTCCCCACCCCCCGGATCGCCGGGGAACCAGGTCTGAGCTCCGTAGCCCGCGCCTTCTCCGGTTGGCAGCGAGCGAGTCTTGGCCAAGTCCAACCAACCCTTGGGCAGAACTTGCTTGCCGTCCCACACACCGTCTTGCATCATCATTTGACCCAGCCGCGCCCAATCGCCAGGATTCGCCCAGAGGTAGGAGCCGCCGACCCACGCGCCGGCGGTATCCGTCGTCATGGTCCCTGAGGTGACGCCGATCGGATCGAACAGCGCTTTGGAGGGGAACTCCCAGTAGGCCTGATCCGTTGGGAATCTCGCCTGCGCGATTTGGCTCAAAATATCGGCTTCGCCTGTGCTGTAGGCGAAGGTAGTTCCAGGCTCGGTGATCAACGACTGTGACGCCGCATAGTCGGCCATACTCGGCTCGGTATAGAGCATCTTGACGACTTTGCCGAGGATTCCGTAATCATCCGCAATGTACAGACCTGCACGCATGTGCAGGAGGTCGTTGACAGTGATGGCCTCTCTGCCATCTTGGCGCCATTGGCCAACCCACTCCGGCTCCTTGCCTGACGGGAACGAGTCCACGACCTTGGCGTCGAGATCCATGTTGTTGGCCACAGCAACTTGGTAGAACAGCATCGCGTTGACGGTCTTGGTCATCGACCAACCCAGTTGTGGTGATGCAGTTTCGAATCCTGGTGCGGTCTTCTCCGTCAGCAACTTGCCACCTTGGACGACTGCCACACCTCGGGCATTGACGCCCTCGGGGTCGCCTTGTCCGACGAACGCCTGGTCGACGACTCCTTGTAGACCTACCTTATTCACGCCGTCGGCCCACTGGGATTCCGGTACCGCTTTATCGCCTTGTGGCCACGCGCCGGGCTTAGTCGGCGGCGCCGCGTAGGCCTGCGCATTCGGGTCGGCATCGATGTCCAGGACGCAGCCGCGATTGCCGGCGTACGCGGCAGTGCGGGAGACGAGTCCGAGGAACTTGGCAGTCACAGTCTTTGTATCTGTGTCCGCGTTAAACGACACGACACCGAGTGCTGGACTCTGCGGGATGACGTCTTCGTCGTACACGGTCTGCGCATCGCGGCCACCAACGAATGTCCCAGCACAGACCGATTGCGCTGTCAGCCCAGCAGCTTTGGTCGGGATACCGGTCCACCACAGCGCCGCGACGATGAGAACGATCAGGAAGCCGAGCACAGCCAAAATCGTGATGATCGTCCGCTTTAGCCACTTGCGTTTAGGCTTCGGAGGCTCTGCGGACTGCACTGGCTCTACGGTTTCTGTCGACATCGTTGTACTCCTGGTGGCTCAACTCGCTACGTACCGAATCAAAATAGAACGAAATCGGTCCTCGGCGCACTTCGGCGCTGCACCGGCGACTCGTCAGAACGCGTGGCCGAGACTCAGCTCTGACCCGCACGTGCCTTGCATGGAATAGACACCAGCACTTGAAAAAGACGCCGGATTGCCAGAAGGTGGTGGGATACGAACTACTTTTCACGACATGTTGATCAGCAACTGACTGCGATATCGAAGGAGCAATCATGTCCGCGAAGACCGCTCAGATCGCCGCACCCGTGGCCGCATTTGTTTTGACGTTCACCGCCCGCAAAGTGCTCATAGGTGTCTATGAGAAGCGAACCGGGGCGACACCGCCGGAACCAGCAGATCTCCGTTCACCGATCCTTCCCGCGATCGGATGGTCGGTCACCATGGCTGTGGTTTCCACTGTCATCGAGGCGTACATCACCCGAAAATCTGCGCAAGCCCAGGCGAACGCACTAGGTGCGGTTCCTGCCAACTCCGACGCCGCAGGCTGACACCGAAGGCGCGACAGATAGCCCACTCCATCGCCCACCCACTCCACCTCCCGCTAGGATTCCTAAATGACGATTACAGCGAACCTCCCCGACCCCAGTGACCTTGCGGACGCAGTGTCCGAGACGGTCGCCAGCGCCATCGACGCCAGCCAAGACGCAGCAGACGCGGCCACGGACGCGTTCGCCCGCGGTGTCTCTGTCGCAGTCGATGTCGCACAGCCGAAGGCGCACCATGCACGCGCTTGGATCAGTGCGCATCCCGTTCTTGCCGTCGCGCTCTCCGCAGCCTGCGCCGCGGTAGTCACAGCCGTCGTCGTGCGCCGAACCCGCAAGCAGGATTCCGACGAGGTCAGCTAGCCCGCAGCACGAGCTTCGCGTATTTCTATTCCGGGTCGCCTCGGACTTCGACGCTGTCTATCCGCGGCCAGGCCTCGGACGGCATCTAGATCTGCACGAGACTTCGGGGTCCATCCACGTGTCCTAAGACCCGCGAATGCGCTGTGGAATAGTCGAACTCTTGTTCGATTATCGTGTTAGCGTTGACCATGCCAAATAGCCACTCCCGCCGCCGCGGGACCACCGAAACCGCCGATGCCCTTGTGGCGCCTCGGCCGTGTGTGGATTCGTTTGTGGTGCTGGCTGCGACCGATCCGTTTTCGCTTTCGTTGGATCAACAGGTGGAGCTGTTGCAGGACTTTGAGCGGCACACAGCGTGGATGGAGTCGCTTCGCCTCGATGCGTTAGCGGCGATGGCCGGGCCGGGACCGGAGTACGCGGCCGCTGCGGGCGTTCAGGGTGCTGAGGCTCGGCGCCATGGGCTGGAGGTCAACGATTCGG
>Ga0209390_10000740_pt1 | contig 64776 bp, 54 predicted proteins | sample BON01_FD_187212 | JGI IMG/M metagenome (GOLD analysis project Ga0209390, IMG submission 187212) | Freshwater microbial communities from Lake Bonney liftoff mats and glacier meltwater in Antarctica - BON-01 (SPAdes) (version 2) | ecosystem: Environmental > Aquatic > Freshwater > Ice > Glacier...
GTCCCTCCCTCCACCAAGTCAGCGGCGGCATGCCTGGTGGAAATCAGACGAAAAAGCGCCGGATCTGCCCGGGCCGAGAGGTTCAGTTTTAATTGTCGTCGAACTCAATTATAATTGTCGCTGGACACGCTACTTCTCCTCGAACTCCCACGCGGCCTCGAACATCAAACCCCGCGCCAGCGAAAGCCCGGCCTTCGAAGGGTTTTCCACAATATAGGCAATCATCCGCTCAAGCTCCCTTCGATTTCTCACGATATGGTCGTAGCTTTCGCGCTGCCATAATTGCCCCACCTTCCCAATACGCTTGTTGATCGCTTTCGCCGTGAAACTCTTCCATGAGTGGAGAATCTTTTCCATCTCCTCCAAAGGCTCGACCAGCAGATGAACGTGATTCGGCATGATGACAAAATCGCCTATTCGATATCGATCCCGATCAAAATGAAGCAGGGCGTTCCTGACAATTTCCCCAATCGCCGGATCACGAAGGAGACACGACCCCATCCCCTGATCCAGAGTCCTCTGAAGCTGACGCCCAAAAATCCGGCGATAGTGTCGTAAATCCTTCACTTGAAGATCTTCCGCACGCGCAACGCGGTGATGACGCAGAAACTCCGCTTGTTCCGATCTCCATCTTTCCACCGCAGATTTGGGGACGGCGTCATTGAGCCGAAAAGTCACGAAACACGTGCAGCCTTCGGATTGCCAATGCGGCAAATTTCGCCGCGTCCGCGTGACATGATGCTCCCCTTGAAAGGGCCGAAAACGAGGCATACGGGAGGATACTCCCCCAACGCCGTAGCACAAGCGTCCCGCTTGTGTCCCCTCAACCACGCCCCTCACGCGACCCACCCTGTCCGGTCAAACCCAAACAAGCAGGATGCTTGTTCTACCCCGGGACGCGACCTTCATACCCGTAGCACGAGCGTCCCGCTTGTGGTCCCCGCCGTAGCACATGCGTCCCGCTTGTGTTCCCCGCCCTCCTGCCTTCCCCTCAAGTCGAACGCATGCGCTACGCCTTCCCCTCAAGTCGAACGCAAGCGGGACGCATGCGCTACAGCTCGCCACGCAAATCCTTGGACTGATCAATCCGGTCCTCACGATTACGCGCTTTGACCCTCTTATTCCGCTTGTTCCAGCGCTCGACAATCATCTGCCGCTTCTTGCGACGGAAATTCAGTTCCTCGATCTCCTCATCGAGCCGCAAATACCCTTCATAACGGGCCTCATCGAGTTCCCCCGCTTTCACTGCAGCTTCAATTGCACAGCCCTTGTCCCCCTGGTGTTTGCAGTCCCGGAACTTGCACTGCAAGGTCAACTGCTCCACATCCACAAAACTATCCCGCAGCGTGTCTTCGTCCGTCCACATCTGGACTTCGCGAATCCCGGGATTGTCCACCAACATCCCGCCCTCCTCAAGCACCACCAATTCCCGCGCCACCGTGGTATGCCTTCCCTTCCCGGTAACTTCATTGACCACTCCGGTCCAAAGCCACTCTTCGCCCAAAAGCTGGTTCACGAGCGTTGATTTTCCCACGCCACTCGAACCCACCATGGTCAAGGTCACGCCCGGTTTGAGATACGATCTGAGAACTTCCAACCCTTCTTCACGAGTCGCGCTCGTGACATAGACTTCGGCCTCGGTCGAGAGTTCCTGAATCCCAGCCCTCGCCGACTCATTCGTTTCGGCGCCGAAAAGATCCGACTTGTTCACCAGCACCACGCACTTCGCCTTGCTCTTGGACACGATCGTAAAATACCGCTCCATCCGCCGGAGATTGAAATCCGATCCCGCATCCGTCACCACAACCACAATATCGACATTCGCCGCCATCACTTGCTCCTCACTGCTTTTACCCGGGGCCTTGCGGGAAAAACAGGTCCTCCGGGGCATGCGCGCCCGAATGATGTGCTCGTCGTCATCACCCGCCCCCAACGCTATCGCGACCCAGTCTCCCACCGCCGGAAGGTCGGCATCGCAGGCCGCATCGTGCCAGACCTTGCCACCCACGACGCAGTCCACTTCCTCTCCCTCATCGAGCAAAGCCGAGAAGTTAATCTTGGTCTCCCGGATCAATCTCCCCGGCACCCAGCCATCCTTGGCGACCGCTTGAAACGCGTCTCCAAAAAAATCATTCCATCCCAGATCAGCGAGAGTCATCTCGACACAGTTGAAACCGGAATGGCCCCGAGCGAAAGTTTCATTTTCCTGTCAGGTCAAACACTGCTACCTCTCCTGTGTGGGATATTCAGATCGAGACTATATGCAACCAGACCGTGGCATGGGCTCCGGCCGACCACCCGGAATGCCCGGCCCCTTCGAAGGAGCACCCGTCACCAAGTGGCTTCTCATCATCAACATTGCCGTCCTCATCATCGACGCCTTGCTCAAAGCCAGCCCCCCGCTCTTCCTTCGGGATACCTGGGGCTACCTCAGCATCGAGAAAGCGATCTTTCAGGGGCAAATCTGGCGCTTCTTCTCCTTCCAGTTTCTTCATGCCGATTTTGGCCACCTTCTCTCCAACGCCATCGGGATCTTCTTCTTCGGTCCCCACATCGAGCGCTGGATGAGCAGCCGCCCTTTTCTGGTCTTTTATCTCCTGAGCGGACTGGCCGGAGCATTGTTCTTCTCTCTCCTCTACTTCACTCCAGGGGTCTTCGAAGTCTACGACGCCGACACCAGAATGGTCGGAGCCTCCGCCGGCGTCTTCGGAATTCTCGCCGCCTTCTACTACGTCGCTCCCGATGCCAAGGTCCTCCTGTTCTTTTTCATCCCCATGAAGATGCGCACGCTGGGCATTGCCTTTTTCATCTTCGAAGCAGTCAAAGTGGTCTTCGTCATGGACAACGCCGGGGGATCCGCCGGACACCTCGGCGGAGCCATCTTCGGAATCCTCGTTCTCAAAATCCCCAAAGCGCGCGAGTTCGTCATCAAGCTCTCCCAGATCGGCTCCGGCACAAAACACCCTCCCAAGATCCGCGATGCCCGCGTCGTTCGCGAAGACAAGAGATCCCCCATTGAACTCTCCAAGGAAATCGACCGCATCCTCGATAAAATCAGCTCCGAAGGAATCCAGTCCCTCACCCCCAGGGAACGCGAAACCCTCGATAAAGCCCGCAAGAAATAATGACTGACGAAGAAATGATCTCCTGCCCGGAGCCTGGAAAACAAATCCAACGCCTCCGCGCCATCATGCATCGTCTCCGCGCCCCCGGCGGATGCCCTTGGGATGCCGAACAAACCCACGAATCCCTCGTCTCCAACCTGATCGAGGAAACCTACGAAACCGTCGCCGCCATCAAGGCGGGCGACGACGAAAACCTCCAGGAAGAACTGGGCGACCTCCTCCTGCAAGTCGTCTTCCACGCCGAACTCGCACAGGAAGAGGGACGATTCGATCTCGATGAAATCGCCCGGGGCATTTCCGAAAAACTCATCCGCCGCCACCCCCACGTTTATGGGGATTCCCAGGTCGGCGACACCGAAGGCGTCCTCACCCAATGGGAGGACATCAAACGCGCAGAAAAAGGCCACCAAGAAAAAACCTACCTCCACGGAGTGGGCAAAGGCCTCCCCGCCCTTCTCAAGGCCGCCAAGCTCCAGAAAAAAGCCGGTAAAGTCGGCTTCGACTGGCCCGACGCCCTCGGCATTGTCGGAAAAATCGAAGAGGAATTCGGCGAGGTCAAAGAAGAACTCGCCAAACATACCGAAGGCGAGAAAGCCTCACCCGAACTCCAGGCCGAGATTGGCGACCTCCTCTTCATCGTCACCAACCTCGCCCGCAAGCTCGGTGTCGACCCCGAAGTCGCCCTCGAAGGAACCAACGAAAAATTCCTCCACCGCTTCGCCGCGATTGAGAAAGGCCTCCAGGCCGACGAGATCCCCCTCGAAGACGCCACTCTCGAACAGATGGACGTCTATTGGAACGGCGCGAAGTAAGTTCCAGATTACAAAAGAACTCCTCCATTCTCATCGCTGGAGAGAGCGGTGACAAGATACTCTCCCCCTATGAGCAATGGATTTCCAAGCTTGGGAAAGAAGCCCGCTTCGGCAAACCCGGGCAACTACGTCAAAAACTACGCCCGTTCCAAGAAGCTCCACAGCCCTCGACACAACGACGGATCATCCCCGCCACGGGTCAAGCTGCTCCCCTCGACCAAGCCCATTCCGGTCGAACTCCCCACCCCCGACACTTCAATCACCGGCTTCGGATTCATCGGGATCGTCTTTCTCATTTGCCTCCTTCTCTTCCTCGCCCTCGCCCTCGCCTGGCTTCACTAACAGGATGGCGCCGAGCTTCATAAAGTATTTGCGCTTTCCGCCGCTCTCCCCTATCTCCCCCTCTGTCAGGAGTCACGGAGTTCTGGCTAGTGGACCCGGTCAGGACGGAAACGTAGCAGCCGCAACTTGTCCCGAATTGCCGTGGCTTCCTGGCACTTTTTTTGCCCGGATCTCTTAACCACTCGAAATCATGTCCGCACATCTCTTCCCCGACGGCACCGCCCTCCCTGCTCCAGGTCTCGGCACTTGGAAAATCCCCGACGACCTCACGCCTCAAATCGTCCACCAGGCCATCGAATTCGGATACCGCCACCTCGACTGCGCCGCCGACTACGGAAACGAAAAACTCGTCGGAAAAGGCATCGCCAGTGCCCTCGATGCCGGACTTTGCACCCGCAAAGACCTCTGGATTACCAGCAAACTGTGGAACACCTACCACGAGCCTCAACACGTCCGCGCCGCCTGCGAAAAATCCCGCAGCGATCTCGGCGTGGACTACCTCGACCTCTACCTCATCCACTTTCCCATCGCGCTTGAATATGTCCCCTTCGAGGAAAGCTATCCTCCGGGCTGGACCGCTGGCGGCGAGGCCATGAGCCCCATCAAGGTTCCTTATGCCGACACCTGGCGTGCCATGGAAGAACTCGTCGACGCCGGACTCGTCAAAAAAATTGGCGTCTCCAATCTCACCACCGGCTCCCTGCGCGACGTCCTTTCCTACGCCCGCATCAAGCCCGAAGTCCTCCAAGTCGAAGTCCACCCCTACCTCTCTCAAGACGCCCTCGTCCGCTACTGTCAGGAAGAAGACATCGCGGTCACCGCCTTCTCACCCTTCGGAGCCGATTCCTACCTCCCCCTTGGCATGGCCACCGAGAACGAGAGACTCCTCGCCCATCCCGCGCTCGAAGCCATCGCACAAGCCCACGGCCGCACCATCGCCCAGGTCGCCCTCCGCTGGGCCATGCAACGCGGCACCATTCCCATCCCCAAAACCCAGTCGCCCGATCACCTCCGCGAGAACATCGACCTTTTCGAATTCGTCCTCAGCGAAAACGAATTGGCAACGATCACCGCCCTCAACCAAAACCGTCGTTTCAACGACCCTGGCGTTTTTGGCGAAGCGGCCTTCAATACTTTTTACCCCATCTTCGACTAAATGAGTTCACTCAACGGAAAAACCGTCATCATCACCGGCGGCGGAAGCGGCGTCGGACTCGGCTGCGCCAAAGCCCTCGCCGAAGCCGGATGCCAAGTCACGATTTGTGGCCGTGATGCCAAAAAATTGGAAGAAGCCGCCGGACCGGGCGTCTTGGCATACGCCTGCGATATTTCCGATCGCAAGCAGGTCGAGAACCTCTTCATGGACCTCGGCGTCCCCGACATCCTCATCAACGCCGCCGGCATCAACGTCGTCAAACGCAAGGTCGCCGAACTTTCCTACGAAGACTTCGACAAGCTCATCGCCATCAACTGCACCGGCTTTTTCAATCTCGTCCACGAAGCCCTTCCCACCATGCGTGAGAAAAAAGACGGCCTCATTTTTAGCATCTCCTCCATCGCCGGAAAGCGCGCCTACCCTCTCGCCGGCCTCGGTTATGCCGCTTCCAAGTTTGGGGTGTCGGCCATCGCCTCGGCCATCAACGCCGAAGAAGCCGACAGCGGAGTCCGCGTCACCAGCATCTTCCCCGGCGAGATCAACACCCCCATCCTCAACGACCGCCCCGTCAAAGTGCCCGATGAGCAAAAGACCCGCATGATCCACCCCGAGGACATCGCCTCCCTCGTCGTCTCCATCGCCCAACTCCCCAAGCACGTCGTCGTGCCCGAGTTGGTCATCAAGCCGACCTACCAAGAATACCTTTAAGATGTGAGAAAAAGCAGGCTCACCGCCGGGAAGAGCAGCGCCGGAGTGAAAATCTCCAAAATCATGGTCACAGGACATCCGTGCCGGTTTTCAACAACGGTATGTCCTCCTTTTAGGCGACATTCTGGAAAAATTACTCCGAAAACGAAACTTCCTTCGCTGAAATCTCGTTTAGTTAAGCTATCAGAGTCCTTATGAAACGCCTTCTTCCTCTTCTCCTCGCCACGCCCCTCCTCGCCGACCCCGGCGACACTGTTTACCAAAAAGGATTCCTCTCAAAAGAAGAGGCCCACAAATCCATCGAACTCCAGGACGGCTATTCCTTGGAACTCGTTCTCGCCGACCCCGACATTCACGAACCCGTCGCGATGGCTTGGGATGGCAATGGCGCCCTCTACGTCGTCGAAATGCGCACTTATATGCAGGACGCCGATGCCTCGGGCGAACAAGAAGCGACCTCCCGCATCTCCCGCCACGAGGACACCACTGGCGATGGCATCTACGACAAGCACTCCGTCTTTATCGACAATCTCCTCCTCCCCCGCATGGTCCTCCCGCTCGATGACCGGGTCATGGTCGGCGTCACCAACACCCTCGACCTCTGGACCTATCGCGACTCCGACGGCGATGGCGTGGCCGACGAAAAAGTGAAAATCTACGAAGGCGGACCTCGTGGCGGCAACATGGAACACCAGCCCTCCGGCCTCATCTGGAATCTCGATAACTGGATCTACCTCACTTACGAAAACAAACGCTACCGCTTCACCAACGGCAAGCTCGAAGTCCAGTCCCTCCCCCGCGGAGGCGGACAATGGGGCATCGGCATGGACGATGCGGGGCGCAACTACTACTCGGCGGCTGGCGGTGAGAACCCCGCCTTCTTCTTCCAACAGCCCATCGCTTATGGCCCCCTCGATCTCCCCGGCCAGGAAGCAGACGGCTTCCGCGAGGTCTTCCCCATCGCCGATGTCCCCGACGTCCAGGGCGGCCCCCGCCGCGTCAACGCCCGTGGCGGCCTCAACAACTTCACCGGTTGCGCCGGCCAGGGCATCTATCGCGGCGACCGTCTCCCCGCCGATCTCAAAGGCGACCTCATCATCCCCGAGCCCGTCGGCCGCCTCATTCGTCGCGCCAAAGTCTCCCGCCAAGATGGCAAAACCGTCCTCACCAACGCCTACCCCGGCTCCGAATTCATCCGCACCCGCGACATCAATTTCCGCCCGCTCTGGGCCACCACCTCGCCTGATGGAGCCATGATGATCATCGACGTCCATCGCGGTATCATTCAGCAGGGCAACTGGACCCGCCCCGGATCCTACCTTCGTGGCGTCATCGACAAGTGGGGGATCCACAAAAACATCAACAAAGGCCGCATCTACCGCCTCGTTCACGACACCTACAAGGCCGACAAGCAGCCCCGCATGCTGGACCAATCCACCCCTGAACTCGTCAAGCACCTTGAGCACCCCAACGGCTGGTGGCGCGACACCGCCCAGAAACTCATCATCCTCCGCGAGGACAACCAGTCCGTCGTTCCGACCCTCATGAAAATGGCCCGCGAAAGCAAAAGCGAGCTCGGCCGACTCCACGCCCTCTGGACCCTCGAAGGCATGGGGCAAATAGACCCCGCCTTGCTCGCGGCCTCCCTTTCCGACACCTCCTCACTCGTCCGTACCAGCGCCATCCGCATTGCCGAGCCCTTCTTCAAATCCGAAAACACCGAAGTCATCAAGGCCCTCGTCTCCTCGCATCAACTCGATGATGACCCTGAAATGTTCCTTCAGGCCATGAACTCGATCAGATTCTCCGGCACCGCCAACGAGGACCTCCTTTCGCTTCGCGATGCCATCGTCGCCGATCATGCCGACAATCCCGTCATCAAGGCCCTGGGCGACATGGAGAAAGGCAACCAAAGCGACGCCGAGAAAAAACGCGCCAACAAGCTCCAGGGCATCAAGTTCTCCAAGGCGATGGACCACGGCAAAGAGATCTATGAGCAACTCTGCTTCGCCTGCCACGGACCCGATGGCAAAGGCGCGCCCATGCCCGGACAGGCCGGCCAAAAGCTCGCCCCCTCCTTCGAAGACAGCCCCCGCCTCCTCGGAAGCCACGACACCGCCATCCGCACTCTCCTCCACGGCCTCGCCGGACCGATCGATGGCAAGGAATACGAAGGCCTCATGGTCTCCATGTCCACCAACGACGATCAATGGCTCGCCGATGTCACCACCTACATTCGCAACTCCTTCGGCAACAAAGAAGGCTTCACCCTGCCGCGCGACGTTGCCAAGCTCCGCCGCAAACACACCAGCCGCAAGGAACCCTGGACCCAGGCCGAGCTCGAAAAACTCTCCCCACCCATCCTCCGAAACGAAAAGAAGTGGAAGCTCACCTCCAGCCACGGCGGAGACACCCTAAACGGTTGCATTGATGGCGACACCTCCTCCCGATACACCACCAGCGCACCGCAAACCCCCGGGATGTGGGTCCAGGTCGAACTCCCCCGCGAAGCAAGCATCTCCAACATCCTCCTCGATGCCGGCACCTCGACCCGGGACTACCCCCGTGGATACGAAGTCGTCGTTTCAGACGACGGTGAAAAGTGGAGCGAGGCCATCGCCAAAGGAAAAGGTAACGGCCCCCTCACCAACATCACCGTTCCCGGGACCAAAACCCGCTTCATCCGCATCACCCAGACCGGAAAAGAACAAGGTCTCTACTGGTCCATCCACGAACTCAAGATCGCCGGCAAAGAAGTCGTGCGATAAGGAACGACTCCGAAATTAATTAAGACAGTCCTCAGATCAAAAAACCGCCCCGTTGACCAATCAACGGAGCGGCGTCTTGAAAAAGAATTCAGAAACTCCCACTAAGACTCCAACCGCAACCATTCAACATCCTCTAACAAATCTGAAAATCCCAAGCCGGCGCCATCCGGCGGTCGGAACTCCGGCCCGGCCTCGCCCAGGACCTCGGAAAACCCGCTCCGCTCAAATAAATCGTGGGTCTGGAGCCCGCAGATCTCTCCGCTTCCCAGCTTGGCGGCTTCCCACGCCGCAAAGCACTGCCCGACCGGATGATCCATGTAACTCGTCACCACCAAACGCTGGCTCCCTCTTTGCAAAACATCCACTGCAGGTTTCAACACCAAAACGTCCGACTGTTCGTCATCCTCCTCCTGATGCCGGTCGTTCGCAATTGACACCCCTGTCACCTGCGAAAGCTTCGGCCATTCTCCTGAATAATAGCTGACCGGATCTTCAAGAAAGTCAATTTTCCCCAATTCTTCGATGTTCCATCCCGAAAAAATATCTCCCAATTCTTCGCGTCGCCCCGTTTCATTAAAATCAATCCGCCAACGAAGTTCGGGCCACTTTTGGGCAAGTTGGCGAAGGAACCCAAGCTCGTTGACAACGTCCCGTCCCGCTTTCGTTTTCACATGACTGAAGCCTCGCGCCACGGCCTTCGCCACGGCCTTTTCTGAGAGTTCAGGCAAGGTCGCATGGCTGGCGGGCACCTCCATTCCCTCAAAAAGCGAACGCCCTTCTTCCCGCGCCCTCCCGTCAGCCGCAACACAAGCGAGCGTCTTCTTCACGATGCGGAACTGCCGCGCTCCGACAAGATCCCTCAGACATTCCCCAAGGGTGGGATCTCCCAGCTCCGGCCAGGGATGAAGACACCCGAACCCGGAACCGATCCTCACCAAAGCCCCCTCGAAAACGCGCCGTGCGCTGCGGGAATTCAGCGCATTTGCGGCCTTCAGCTCGTAACGCGAAACCCAGACCTCTTCCATCAGTCCCATAAATAAGATTGCTTCTGCGCCACCCTTTCTCCGCCGTCGAAGAGAGTAACCCGCCAGGCCAAAACCCGCCCGCCTTTTTGATAGGCCTCGCCGATCACCTGGATCTCCAGCTTGCCCTCGCGGGACGCCAGCATGATCTTTACCATCTTCTTCTCGTTGGCACCACTCATGACCTGACGATACTCGAAGACCACCTTCACCTCCCTGGACCCGCTCAAGCCATGCCAGCTGATAGTGTAGTATTGCCCTTTGCGGGCCTCGCGTTCTTCCAAGGTGACCGCCCCGTGCAGCCGCTTGTTCATCTCCCCGCGAATAAAATCATTCCCATTGGCCACCCTATTGTCCCGAAGATGAAACTGCCGGACCCGCAGGGTCTCGGTCTCGGAACAGGATACCAACATCAGGGCCAGGGCCGCTAAAAATACTCTCACCCCGCAATCCTCAATTTTCGGGATTCATTATTCAACTTAAAATCCCTATCCTTTCGAAACGATGGAAGAAGGGATTCGCACACGACTGGATGATTTCATCCGCAAAAAGGGCTTGAGACAAACCCCGCAGCGAGATGAAATCATCGAAATCATCTTTGCAACCGACGAACACTTCACTCCCGACGACCTCTTCGACCGCCTTCGCTCGGCTGGCTCCCGCGCCTCCCGCGCCACCGTCTACCGCACCTTGACCCTGCTCACCGAGGCCAACCTGATTCATGAAATTGAACTCGGGGATGGCCAAACCACCTACGACCCCAACTTCTTCGACCGGCCCACGCACAACCACCTCGTCTGTGTCGATTGCGGCAAAGTTGTCGAATTCGAAGACAGCCACCTCGACCTTCTGAACGACTGCCTCACCCGCCGTCTTGGATTCCGTCCCGTTCGCCAAAGCCTCCGAATCGAAGCCGCCTGCGAAAGACTGCGCAAAAACGGGACCTGCCCCGACCTCATCCAAGCCCGCATCAAAGGCAAACGCCTCCCCAATCGAAAAAGGTAAATCGTTGACTCCGGACAAGCGTGACAATTCCACCCTTCCAAAGCCCGGCCTGTTCTGAAACCTTTCCGCCATGACCATCGCTCCTATCGAAAATATTTCCGGCGTTGAAATCGGCATTCTGGGCACCCATCTGGGCTTTCTCGAAGCCCTTGTTCCGAACGACGCTGGCAAGCTCCCCCGCAATGCCGACGGCGAATTCGTTCTTCTCGCCGGAGCCCGGGACATTATTGAAAAATCACCGGTGAAAATCGACGCCATGCAAATTTCCGCTTTCGGCACCACCCTGCCCGAAGAGTCCGATGCCGTCCTGCAAGGCGTTCGCGACCTCGGCATGGAACCCCAGCTCGTCATGATGGTCGGCGGCGTCAACCCCATGAATCCCGACGATGAAGACGAAGCCCTCGCCCAACTCCTCGTCAATCTCAGTGCCGCCAAGCGCAATGGCGTGAAAGAGGTCAACTCCACCTCCATCGAAACCTGGATGGAGGGCGCTCCGCCAAAAAATGACGAAGAATTTCAAGCCCGCATCGCCCAGAACATCAAACTCCACCTCCGCGCTTACCAAGAAGCCGGCCTCGCCGACTCCTGCGTCGAGCACTGGAATATCGAGTTCCTCCGCCCAGGTGAATTCCAAAACTTCACCTCTCTCGCCAAAATCCGCCCCATCATCAGCGGACTCAATGCCGCCCTCGGAAAAACCTTCTTCCGCATCCTCGTCGATGCCGCCCACTGTGGCGATTCCGGGGTCAGTCTAGCCGAAAACGAGGCGCAAATCGCAGACCTCGCCGCCGCCGGCGAACTCGGCTCCTTCCACTGCTCCGTCCCCACCACCCGCGGTTGCCTCACCAGTGACGATGGCTGGATCCCGGCCCTCCTGGCAGCCTGCGCCCGTTCCGGTAAACTCCACAGCGCCTTCGTCGAACTCTTCCGTCACGACGACGCCGCCCTCGAGGCGCTCCGGAAACTCGATCCCCGTCATGGCGTCGATACCACCGGAGGGCGGACCTACACCCGGGTCATGGTCGATGGCATCATCGAAACCGCCCGCCGCCTCAACAACTACAAGGCGCGCGGCATTCTTTAGCCCACCACGTAGCTCATGCGTCCTCGCTTGTGTCCCCTCAACCACGTCCGCCACACACCCGCATCGCGCGACCAATCGCGTCTGGTCGCGACTAAACAAGCAGGATGCTTGTTCTACGACAGATGACCCGCCCATCCACCACGTAGCTCATGCGTCCTCGCTTGTGTCCCCTCAACCACGTCCGCCCGCAACCGAAACAAGCAGGATGCTTGTTCTACGACAGGAACAGCCCTGCCAGCGAGGCGCTCATTAAATTGGCGAGCGTCGCCGCGAAGACCGCCTTCAAGCCCAGCCGGGCGATCTCGGATCGTCTCTTCGGAGCCATCACTCCCAACCCGCCCAGAAGAATGGCGATGGACGAAAGATTGGCAAAGCCACAAAGCGCAAAGGTAACAATCCCCTGTGTCCTCGGCGTGAGGCTTTCACGCATGTCCTTGAATTCACTAAAGGCCACGAATTCATTGAGAATCAACTTCTGACCAATCAAGCTCCCGGCCTGCTGGATCTCACTCACGCCCACCCCGATCAACCAGGCCACCGGCGCAAAGACCCAGCCCAGGATTTTCTGCAGACTCAAATCAGGATCACCAAACCATCCGCCCACTCCGCCCAACAGAAGATTTACCACCGCAATCAATCCGATAAAGGCCAAGAGCATCGCTCCCACATTGAGGGCCAGTTTCAGTCCACTCGAAGCGCCCAATGCCGCAGCATCGATGACGTTCGCCGGAGCCTCTTCTCCTTCGGCGAGGGTGATCCGCGAAGCGTCCGGCCTTTCCGTTTCCGGCAGAAGCAGTTTCGCAAACAACAAACCACCGGGTGCCGCCATAAAACAGGCCGCAATGAGGTGGTCCATCCGGGCACCCAACTGGGCATAACCCACCAGGACCGAACCCGCGATGCTCGCCAGCCCTCCCACCATCACCGCAAAAAGTTCGGAACGGGTCATTCTTGGCAGATACGGGCGGATCACGAGGGGAGCTTCGGTCTGCCCCACAAAAATATTGGCGGCCGCCGAAAACGATTCGGCCCGACTGGTCCCGAGGAGCTTCTGCAATCCTCCGCCAACCACCAAAATAATCAACTGCATCACCCGCAAGTGATAAAGCACGGCAATGAGCGACGAGAAAAAGATAATCACCGGCAGAACCCGGAAGGCGAAGAGGAAGCCGACTTCTCCACCGGGATCGGAAAGCCCGCCGAAAAGGAAGTGAATCCCCTCAAAGCCGGCCTCGATCAGGTCTTGCACCCGGCTTGTCAGCCATTCGAGAGAGTCTTGCCCCCACGGCGTCGCCAGCACGAAGGCCGCCAGAATAATCTGGATCGCGAAAGCCCCGCCGACCGTGCGCCAGGAAATCGCCCTGCGATCAGAGGAGCACAGAAACCCCAACCCCAACAGGGCGACAATTCCAAGGACGCTCATCGTGCGAAGCTAGCCAATCAAGTCCGTGAGGGCGAGAGCAAGGACCATCCCTATTCAGGGACGTCGCCTTTAAGAGCCACTTGTCGCTTCTTCTGCCCCTTTTGATGTCGCTCAACGCCCCACGCCGCGACCCCAACCAGCATCGCAGCCACAGTCGAACCGTAGAAAAGATACACCGAGTTGGCTCCTTCGATGAATCCATAGGAGTGCAAGCCCACCTCGAGCATGTTCACTCCCCACCAGGAAAAGACCACAACCGATCCCATGAAGATACTCAAAAGGTGAATCCCCCAATCCTTGATCCAACCGGCAAACCGGGCGTGAAGGATAATGAGACACCCAAGAACAATGAGGAGCGCTCCGTTTTCCTTCGGATCCCATCCCCAGAAACGTCCCCAGGAATCATTTGCCCAGATTCCCCCCAGCACCGTTCCCACGAGCGAAAACAAGAGAGTAAAGCAAACGATGCCATAGACCGCGCGGGTCATGAAACGCTTGAAACCCTCGGGGTCTTTCATCACTCCGGCGAGCGCCAGGAAGACATAGACCGTCGATAGGAAGCAGGCAACCAAGCCGCCCGAGTAGCCAATACTGATCGTCACCACGTGGGTCGCGAGCCAGTAATTGGAATCCAGAACAGCGCGCAACGGATCCATATTGTCCTGGGCGTCTCCCATCTCAAAGCGGAAGGCGAAGAACAATCCGATCACGCCAATGGCCGCTCCCATCGAAAGGAGGAGACGACGTCGCGTCAAAAGTTCGGCCAATCCAAGAACGATCACCGCCACCGCCGTGATGAACGGAATGGTATCGTAAAGATTGGAAACCGGAGGGCGGCCCGTAATAATAATGCGGTGGATAATCCCCCCGCTCACATACGCGGTGCCCACAAGGTAGGAAACCACCGTCGACCAGAAGACGACCTTCCCGGCCAAGCCATCCACAACCAACCAGCCAATTGCCGAAATGACAAAGGCGATCAGGAAGTAAACAAGAGCCTTCATGAAGTAATTGCGATTGTAGTAGCTGATTTCGCTATCGATGATTTCCCCTTCGTCACGAGCGTCAGCCCGCTCCCGCTGGGTATCTTTGAATTCCGTCAGGGCGTTGAGAAACTCTCCGGAATTCGGGCGGCGGGCTCCCTCAACAACCCCCTGCAGCAAGCCGTAATCATCCATGAGCCGCTTGGGATCCTTCACGCCACCTTGGAGCGCGGGCTCAATCATCCGACCCACGGTGGTCCAGGCCTCCTCGTCCTTGTCGGCCGGAGGAAGCCAGAACACACCGTATTTCGAAAACTCGAACTGGCGATTGAACTCATAAACAAAAGCCCCGTATTCAATCGGCAGGCGGCCGTTTTCTTCGCGGGGCATTTCCTGAATCGACCCCATCAACTGTCGGTAAACCGGCATCCAATACAGGAAATCCGTCGGCTTGGACACCGACTTCAGAGCCTCGGTTACCTCGGGCGTCAGGTATTTTAACTTGGAGGCATCAATCGGAGGAAGCCCGCCGCGAAGGATATCGAGCGAGTCCGTAAAACCACGATAACTGAGCGCAAGTTGGGCAAACTCAACAATCTTTTGCTCACGCTTCTCTTCTTCGTTGTAGTTCTCCTTTTTTTTCTCTCCGAGCTTCTCCATCAATTCACGACCGCGGTCAATGAGCTGCTCGAAACCATTGCGGTTCGCATCCCCGCCTTCGATGAGGTCACTCATGCTGATGCGGTCGCGGCGCTTCTCCGTCTTCACTCCAAACGGTTTGACGACATCCGTGTCATCGAGACGGAAAATAGGAAGTTCGTCGGCAAGCTCGGGGCGGAGGAGACAATCGAGCAACCACTCGGTCGGCCCAATCTTGTGAACGGTATCGCCGGACTTCACTTCCATGGTGAGAGCTCCGTGGTAGCTCAGCATCTTAAAGCGCGCGAAGGTGGAAAATGGCTTCACCCGCCCTCCTTCCTGAACCGGAATTCCGGCAGCGGCTTCGACGACTTCATCGCTCCACGGTGAATACTCCGGGATTTCGCGAACTTCATCGTTTGGGACCGCGCCTTTGATCGCGATGCCGACGAGGACGAACTGAATCAACAGCCCGATGCTGACAATGATCCATCTAAGGGTCTTGGGATTGGTAGAGTCGTTTTTCACGGGGCCGAGGGAATGGATTTTTTGCGGGAACTGCCGCCGGCAAAGCGCCAGAGCATCGATAGAAAATGGAAGAGAAGACCCAAGGTGGCAACGTAGAGCGCATACTCGGGCCACTTGTCGGAGGGATTTTTCACAATTGCGAAGCCGGAATAGGGAGTATCGCCATTGTCAGACCAGTCAGCCTGGAAGATGGTGTATCCCCCATGACGCGCAGGCTCGTTCATCACGATCTCATAGTCCTCGCGCTCGCCATCGGACACCTTGGTGATGTCACTCTGGAACCAGCGGGGAATTTGCGTGTTCGGGTGATATTCGCCAATCGTCTTGTGCAGTTCGACCTCAAACGGCATGGGCCAGACCTTGCGCAGGAGGGAAACTCCATAGCGCGCTCCCTCATAGGAAAACGAAACCGGAAACGGATTGCCACCCCATAAGATCAGTCGTTGAATCGCCTTGCCGTCGTTGTCCTTCACCGTGACGTAGCAACCGGGCATGTTCATCCCCTCTTCCTTGACGTTCTTCTCAGCCTTCGAGATGAAAAACCCGTCCACGATTTCCTCGTCATTCTGTGGCTTGCTGTCGGGACTGGCGAGAGCAAGCTCGCTGATTTTCTGGAAACCGTCGACCTGAAAAATGAAGTCAAACTTCTCAAAGGTCGCCTCCAGTTCATGCAGCGGCTCCAGGTCCGTAAGATACTTGGTATCGATGATGGCCGGAGTCTCGCGATCTCCCTTCTCATCGTAGCGGAAGACCTCGATGTCGAAGTCGTGATACATTTGGGCGTAATCGGACTTCTTCCCCTGGTAGACGATCATCTTGCCTTCCTCCTTGGAGACACTGGAAACCGCGCCGGCGATGAGCATGAAAAGGATGGCAAAGTGACTCACCAGCGTGCCCGCCTTTTTCCATCCCTTGCGCGCTTTCACCAAGCCACCGAGGAACATGTTGATGCTCAGGACCACAATCACCCAGTAAGCACCGGGCAGAATGATGGGAATGACCTTGCCGCTCGCGAGCGTCGGAATCACGATGAAGGAATCGAGATCGAAATACTTTTCAATCGTTCCATACAGCCCGTTCCACTTCTGCTCGATCGTGCCGAAGAAGGTCAACAGGAAGAGAAGGGAAAGACAGACCACCGCAAGCTGGAAGCTCGCAAAGAAGCGGTAAATCTTTACGCCCCATGAAATTTTCTTGGATTCACTCATGACTTTTCGGGATCAGGAAGGTTGGCGACATCGATCGGGGTGAAACTTTGGACATATTGGAAAAATTCCTCGCGCATCGCCTCCACTTCGTCGGCAGGCCCGATCATTTTCAGGGTAATAATGTTGCTGCCGGAAGGACGAATCACCCCGATCAGTGCGCTGTTTTCTTGGTTCGGACGCCCCATCCCGGGGACGTAGGTGCCTTTGGCTTCCACGATGAAAGCTTCGCGGTCCATCATTTGCATTTTCCCCAGAAACTCCTGGGATTGCAGTGGAGTCAACCCGAATTGCCCCAACCAACGATTGGCGTTTCCAAGGACGTCGCCACTGGACTCGCCGAGGAAAATTTCCACCGGCCCGTCTTTTCCGGCGAGGTAGTTAATGATTCGAAATTTGGTGCCCGGAATCCTCCGCCATGTCACGGGCGGTTGATCCTTGAGATCCCCAGGATAATCCTGATCATACAGAGTCAGGGGCCGGGTCTCGGTCACGTTGATGGATAGCTCGGGATCACCACAACTCACGAGAAGAGTGGCAGCGGCCGCGAGAAGGACGAAGTGTCGCATGGATGAAATAGACGTAACCCCCGCCCTCGAAATTTCAAATTTCAAATTCCTAATTCGCCGCCATGATCTCCCCCGTGCAGCCCATTCAGTATCTCAATCGCGAAACCGGACAGTTGGAAACCGAGCAAGTCTATGGAGAAGGCTTCCTCAAATGGGCCTACGGCAACCCTTTGGGCAAGCTCGCTCTTCATGGCTTCGTGAAGCGTCCTTTTTTTTCAAAGTGGTATGGCACCCGGATGGACCAGAAAAAAACGACGAAAAAAATCGCCCCTTTTCTCAAAAACTACGGAATGGTCCCCGACGACTTCGAAAAAGCGCCCGACGAATTCACCTCCTTCAACGACTTTTTTTACCGCAAGCTCAAATCCGGCGCCCGCCCCCTCGCCGATTCCCCCGTGGTGCTCCCGGCCGATGGTCGCCACCTCGCCTTCAATAAAGCCAGCGACATCCATTCCGTCTTCGTAAAAGGCCAGAAATTCGACCTCGCAGGGCTTCTCAACTCGCCCGAACTCGCCAAAAAATATCAAGATGGCCCCCTCATCCTTTCACGACTCTGCCCCGTCGATTACCACCGCTTCCATTTCCCCTGCGACGGAACTCCGGGAGCGACCCGCGTCGTCAACGGGCCCCTCTTTTCGGTCTCTCCCCTCGCCCTTCGCCAGCACCTCTCCTACCTCTGGGAAAACAAGCGGACCATCACCGAACTGGTCACCGAAGAGTTCGGAACGGTGATCTGCATGGAAATCGGCGCGACCTGCGTGGGCTCCATCCACCAAACCTTCAAACCAGGGGTCCCCGTAAAGAAGGGCGACGAAAAAGGCTACTTCGCCTTCGGCGGCTCCTCAACCCTGCTCATGTTTGAACCGGGTGCGGTTACTTTCGCCCATGACCTGACCGATTCCAGCGCCAGGAACATGGAACTCTTCGCCAAGATGGGAACGGAGGCCGCAGGGTAATTTCGCTTTCTTGACTTGGAGATTGGCGTTGAATATCTTGTTGTCTGGAAGTTCCACCTTCTCAAAAAGCAGCCCACACCGTGCCAAACGCTTCCGATGCGACCGACCCCGCTCCCTGCCCCCCCTACCCGCGAATGTCCCGCGACCATCTGAAGCTTCAGGCACTCATCATCCTCTGGGGCTTCACTGCGGTTCTGGGAGCCCTCATCGACCTCTCGGCCTACGGTGTGGTCCTTTATCGCACCGCCATCGCGGCCCTCTTCCTGATCATCTGGCAACAGCAAAAGCTCCTCATCCCTAGTCGGGACGCTCTCGCCTTCACTCTCACCGGAGCGGTCATCGGAGCCCATTGGATCACCTTTTTCCTCGCGGTCAAAGTCGCCAACGTCTCGATCTGCATGGCCGGCATCGCCACCCTTGCGCTTTGGACCGCCATCCTCGAACCGCTCATGGTCCGGGGTAGAAAATTCCGCCCCATCGATCTCGCCTTCGGGGTGGTGGTCGCCATCGGAGTCGCCACCATTTTTCAAAGCGAACTCCAGTTCAGCGATGGATTTCTCATCGCCCTCCTCTCGGCCTTCCTCGCCGCCGTCTTCTCCATCATCAATAGCTTCCACATTAAAAAAGCCCACTACCTCGTCATCACCACCTACGAAATGCTGGGAGCGGCCCTCTTCACCGGCCTTTACATCTTCCTCTTCGACCCGGCCACCAAGCTCAAGCCCTCCCCCTCGGACTGGCTCTGGCTCTTCCTCCTCGCAATCTTCGGCACCGTCGTTGCCTTCTCACAATACATCGCCCTCCTCAAACGACTCCCCGTTTTCACCATCAACTTCGTCAGCAATCTCGAACCCGTTTACGGCATCCTCCTCGCCGCCCTCATCCTCAAAGACCACAACGACCTGAACCCCGGCTTCTGGACCGGAGCGGCCATCATTATCGGCTCCATGTGCGCCTATCCTCTCGTTCGCCGAAAATTCGTCGCCCGCTAAGCTCGCCCTCTAAGCTCGCCCGCTAAGCTCGCCCTCTAAGAGTTGCATCCCCCCTCCTGCCGCCTACCTTTCACCCATGACCATGAAGCTCACTCTCCTCCCCCTGCTCTTCGCCCTCGCACACGCCCAGGGGACCAAGACCGAAGTCAAACCCGACCCCGCCAAAGAATCCAAAGAAGAATGGATTCAGCTCTTCAACGGAAAAGACCTCGATGGCTGGACTCCCAAGTTCGCCGGTTCCGAACTCGGCGTGAACTACAAGGATACCTTCAAAGTCGAAGACGGCCTCCTCACCGTCGATTACTCCAAGTGGGAGAAATTCAACGGCGAATTTGGCCACCTTTACTACAAAACCCCCTACTCCCATTACAAGATCCGCGCCACCTACCGCTTCCTTGGAACGCAGGTCAACGGAGGACCCGGATGGGCCGACCGCAACAACGGATTCATGCTCCACTGCCAGGACCCCAAAACCATTAAGAAAGACCAAAGCTTCCCCAACTCCGTGGAAGTGCAACTCCTCGGAGGCCTCGGCCAAGGCGAGCGCGGCACCCTCAACATCTGCACCCCCGGCACCCACCTCCACTGGAAGGGAACACTCACCAAAGCCCACGTCATCAACACCGGCGGCCCCACCTTCCAAGGAGATCAGTGGGTCAACGTCGAAATTGAGGTCCGCGGCGACAAATTCAAACACCTCGCCGAGGGAAAAACCGTTTGCGAATATGACCACGTCCAGCTCGATGACGGCACCCCTCTCACGTCCGGATACATCTCCATCCAGGCCGAAACCGCTCCCATCCAGTTCAAAAAAATCGAACTCCTCCCCTTGAAAGAATAGCGCTTCAGGACCAGGCTTCCCCGCAAGATTACGTATCATCCTCTCGTATGTCCCCCGCCGCAATGACCTTCCTTTTTTCAAAATTTTCTGCCCTCTTCCTCACGGTCTCCATTTGGAGCCTGGGGAACGTTTTTGCTGCCGGTCCCTCTGAAAAACTCTCCTTCTCAAAAGAGATCCGCCCCATCCTCTCCGCCAACTGCTTCAAATGCCACGGCCCCGACGACGCCAAGGATGACAACGGCAAATCCCTCCGCAAGGCCGGACTCCGCCTCGACATCGCCGACAACCAGGACTGGAAAGAAGTCGTCTCGCGCATTATCTCAACCGATGCGGAGGAAGTCATGCCTCCGCCCGAAACCAACAAGTCACTCAAGCCCGGCGAAATCGCCCTCCTCAAACGCTGGGTCAACGAAGGTTCCCCTTACGAAAAACACTGGGCCTTTGTTCCTCCCAAAAAATCTCCCGTCCCCGCCGGAGTGCATCCCGTCGATCACTTCATCACCGCGACCCGGGAACTCGCGACCAAGGCCGATCCCTACACCCTCATCCGCCGCGTCCACCTCGACCTCATCGGCCTCCCGCCCTCCGTCGAAGCCGCCGACGCCTTCGCCGCCAACCCCACCCCCGAAGCCTACGCAAAAATCGTCGACGACCTTCTCGCCTCGCCCCGCTACGGTGAACGCTGGGCCCGCCGCTGGCTCGACCTCGCCCGCTACTCCGACACCAACGGATATGAGAAGGACCGCGACCGCTCCATCTGGCCCTACCGCGACTACGTCATCACCTCCCTCAACGCCGACAAACCCTTCGATCAATTCACCATCGAACAACTGGCCGGCGACATGCTTCCGAACGCCACCCCCGAGGAAATCATCGCCACCGGCTTCCACCGTAACACCATGCTCAACGAGGAGGGCGGCATCGACCCCCTCGAGTTCCGCTACCACGCCATGGCCGACCGGGTTGCCACCACCGGCACCGTCTGGCTCGGCCTCACCACCGGCTGCGCCCAATGCCACACCCACAAATACGACCCCATCACCCACCACGACTACTTCGGCCTCATGGCCTACCTCAACAACACCAACGAACCCGACTACTTCATCCCTGCTCCCGACCTCAAAAAACGCCAGGAATCCAACCTCGCCCAAGCCGAAAAACTCCTCGCCGAATTTCCCAAACAGTGGCCGGCCTCCACCGGGAAAATCGAATACAAGCCGCAGCTCATTCGCACCGCCGATGCCGTCCACGCCAAGCTCGAATCCCACGAATTCTTCGCCTCCCCCTCCAGCCCGGCTGCCCAAAAAGACACCTACACCGTCACCATCGAAACCAAGGAGCAAAACCTCGCCGCCCTCCGCCTCGACACCTTCGCCTTCAATGGCAAAGGACCCGGTCAAACCGAACACGGGAACTTCGTCCTCACTGAAATCGACATCTCGGCCGCCCCTCTCGACAACTCCACTCCACCGCAAAAAATTACCCTCGCCCAAGCCGCCGCCAGCACCGAGCAGGAGGGCTTTCCGGCCGCCCATGCCATCGACAACGATCCCGCCACCGGTTGGGCCATTCACGATCCTGAAAAATCGCTCCACCAGCCCCAGCACGCCGACTTCTTCTTCACCAAACCCGTCTCCCACCCCTCCGGCACCCGCTTCACCGTCACCCTCGTGCAAAACCACGGCAGCTACCACACCATCGGCTCCTTCCAACTCTCCCTTGGAAAACCCGCACCCAACGCCGACAACCCCGCCCAACACCTCCAAAAATCCTATCAAAAATGGTTGGCCAAAGAACAGGGCAACCTCGTCCCGTGGGCGATTCAAACTCCCACCGGAGCCGAAGCCAACACGCCCTATCTCACCCTCGAAGAAGACGGAGTGATCTTCGCTGCCGGCGACATCTCGAAACACGATATCTTCACCCTCGACTTCCCCCCCTCCGACCAAGCCATCCACTCCCTCCGCCTCGAAGCCCTGCCCGATGACCGCCTCCCCGCCGGAGGTCCGGGCATGACCTATTATGAAGGGCGGAAAGGCGACTTCTTCCTCTCGGAATTTGAAGTCAGAACCGACAAAGAACTGACCTTCTCCGGCTCATCGGAAACCGCATCCCGCAGTCAATTTGGCTCCGGCACCGCCGATGCCTCCGCCGCCATCGACCGCGACATCCAGTCAGGCTGGTCCCTCAAAGATCAGATCGGCCAACGTCAGATCGCCGTCTTCAATCTCGCTGAACCCATCCCTCCCGGCTCCGCCTTCCAAGTCACAATGCACTTCGGCCGTCACTTCGCCGCCACCCTCGGAAAATTCCGCATCAGCACCTCATCCTCTCCCTCCCCAAAAGCCATCATCCATCAAGGCACCTTGCAGGACTTCCTCATGCAAGCACCGGAACTCAAGGCGCAGGCCGACCAAATCCGCGCCTTGCAACAACCCGTCCTCGGCACCCCCACCCTCGTCATGAACGAGCGCCCCCCCGGGCACACCCGGCCCACCCACCTTCATCACCGCGGCGAATACACCCAGCCCAAAGAAACCGTTCCGCCCCGCCTCCCCGACGCGATCTACCCCGAGGGAAAAGCCCTTCCAAAAGACCGTCTCGCACTCGCCCGTTGGCTCGTCTCCCGTGAAAATCCACTCGCCGCCCGCGCCGTGGTCAACCGTCACTGGGCCGCCTTCTTCGGCACCGGCATCGTTCCCACCCTCGATGACTTCGGCATGCAAGGCCAGCTCCCCTCCCACCCCAAACTTCTGGACCACCTCGCCGTCACCTTCATCGACAACGGTTGGTCCCTCAAAAAACTCCATCGCCTCATCGTGACCTCCGACACCTACCAGCAGGACTCCAAAATCGAATCCAGCATCTCCAAACAATTCCTCCGCCAACGCCTCGAAGCGGAAATCATTCGCGATGCCGCCCTCGCCGCCGCGGGCCTCCTGAGCGACAAAATGTTCGGATCCCCCGTCCGCCCCCCACAACCCTCCGGCGTCACCGAAATCGCCTACGGCAGTCCCAAATGGAATGCCAGCAAAGGCGAGGACCGCTTCCGCCGCAGCATCTATACCTACCAAAAACGCACCGCTCCCTTTGCCTTCCTCACCACCTTCGATGCCTCCTCGGGCGAAGCCTGCCTCGCCAAACGCGACCGCTCCAACACCCCTCTTCAAGCCCTCACTCTCATGAACGATCCCATGTTCATTGAAATCTCCCAACATTACGGTGAGTTGCTCGACCAAGCCGAAGGAAGCGTTGAAGAAAAAATCATCCTCGCCTTCCGGCGCCTTCTCACCCGGCCCCCCACCGCAGACGAATTACACATGCTCTCCGACTTCCACAAAAAGCACCCCTCCTGGCCCGCCCTCACCCGAGCCCTCCTCTCCCTCGACGAATCCGTCACCAAAAACTAATAGGGAGATCACAGGAGTCGTGGCGCCCCCGCCACTTCACAACCAAGCTCCCCCCAACCAAGCTTAACCGTAGTCGAAAGCTCTACTTTTAACACCCCCAACCAAGCATTCAAAATTCAAAATTGGACGTTCAGCGTTCGACGTTCGCATCCCCACACTCCCACGCCTCATACTCTCATGACCTTAGCTCCCCTCTCCCGCCGCTACTTCCTCTCCGAATGCGGTATTGGCCTCGGAAAAATTGCCGCTGCCAGCTTGCTCACCAACAACCTCGGCGCCCGCTCCCTCGCCCCCATCCCCTCCCCCCACAAACCCAAGGCCAAGGCCGTCATCCACCTCTTCATGGCCGGCGCCCCGAGTCAACTCGAACTCTTCGACCCCAAACCCGAACTCTCCAAACACGAAGGCAAACCTCTCCCGAAATCCATCGTCGGAGACCAACGATACGCCTTCATCCAACCCGACGCCGCTGTCATGGGACCGCAATTCAAGTTCCAACAATACGGCGAAACACGCGCCACCCTCGGCTCCCCCCTTGCGCCTCTTGGGGCCGTTGCCGACGACCTCTGCATCGTCCGCTCCTGCACCACCGACCAATTCAACCACGCCCCGGCCCAACTCTTCCTCAACTCCGGCTTCTCCCAACCCGGGCGCCCCTCCCTCGGTTCCTGGACGCTTTATGGCCTCGGCTCGGAAACCGACAATCTCCCCGCCTTCGTCGTCATGTCCACCGGCGATGGCCTCTCCGGCGGCTCCGCCCTCTGGTCCTCGGGCTTCCTCCCCACCACCTACACCGGCGTGCAATTCCGCAACGGCAAGGAACCCATCCTCAACGTCAACACACCCGAAAGGTTCTCACCCGGGCTTCAAAAAGACACCTTCGACCTCGTCAATAAACTGAACACTTCCCGCCTCGCCACCATTCAGGACCAGGAAATCGCCACCCGCATCGCCTCCTACGAAATGGCCGCCCGCCTCCAAAGCTCCGCCCCCGACCTCATGGACCTCAAATCCGAGTCCAAGGAAACAATCAACCTCTACGGCTGCGATCCCGACACGCAATCCTTCGCCCGCGCCTGCCTCCTCGCCCGCCGCATGGTCCAGCGCGGCGTCCGCTTCATCAACATCTACCACAGCGGTTGGGATGCCCATTCCGACGTCAAGGGCAACACCGAAAGCAACTGCAAAAGCACTGCCCAAGCCACCGCAGCCCTCATTCAAGACCTCAAACGCCACGGCCTCCTCGACGAAACCCTCGTCGTCTGGGGCGGCGAATTTGGCCGCACTCCCATGGTCGAAACCAACCCCGCCCTCGGCCGCAAAGCCGGACGCGACCACCACCCGCAAGCCTTCACCACTCTCATGGCCGGCGGCGGCGTGAAGCCCGGCACCTACGGCACGACCGACGACTTTGGCTTCCACATCGCTCAAAACAAAGTTCACGTCCATGACCTCCAAGCCACCATCCTCCACCTCCTCGGCTTCGATCACGAGAGACTAACCTACCACCACGCCGGCCGCGACTTCCGCCTCACCGACGTCCACGGCCACGTCGTCAAAGACCTCCTCGCGTAGCAAAGGCTCTTAACCGAATGGCACTGCCTTAAGGAGTCACTTCAAGGAGTCAGTTCGCAGAATTTTAGGATTTTAGTCCCGGAGGAATGGCAGAAAGTAGCCCCAGGTGGAACTTGCGGAACCCGGGGTTACCTCGTTGGCAGGACTCATTTTACCGTTCGCAATCACACAGTTGTAATTCCAATACCCTCTCAACCGCCGTTACAGGCTGCTCAAGATCATCTTGAGCGGCCAACTCCGGGCGGACTTGAGCCAGTCTTTCATCTTGCGCAACGAGGCCCGGTATTTCTTCTTGTTGGTCTTGCGCTTGACGACCCAGCGGCCGGATTTTTCACGGTGGGCGACCACTAGAAATCGAAGCCGAGGAAGGTAAAGACCCCGCTCGTTTTCGGTTCCCATCGGTTGAACTTTACCAGGCACCTCTTCTCTTCCGCGAGGCGAAGGTTGAACTTCGCAAGGCGTTTTGGGAGTTCGGCGAGGTAGCGTCCGCCGTTCATTCAGCAGGATGGATTCGACCAGATAGGCGGTGGCCAGACCGATCGCATAACAGGTGTTTCCCTTTTTCCGAAAGACTTCGATCCCGAAGCCTTTGGCCCGCTCGCAAAGCGCACGCCGCTCCGGGGTGTCATCGATCTTTTCACCCCCGGCCTGAGCCACGCTCATCGCCGGAAACTGACATTCACCATGCTCACCCAGGATATAAGCCCGCAGGTCGTCGGGATGGATTGCGAGCATTTCCGACAACAACTCGCGAAAACGAATCGAGTCGACCAAGGTGCCCGTGCCAATCACCCGCTCCCGGGGGAACCCGGTGAGCTGCAGGGCCAGCCACGTCATCGGATCGACAGGATTGGTTACCATCACCAACTTGCAGTTTGGGGCGACCCTGGCGACCTCCGGCAGGAGCTCCCGCATCAAGTCGGCATTTCCCTTCGCCATTTCATTGCGATCCATAATGCCCTCGGGCGCGGCTACCGAGGCGCACATCACCACAACCTCGCTGTCGATCGCGTCTGCGATCTCGCCAGCACTAATCTTCACCGGAGCCTGCAGGAAGGCCTGGGCATGGGTCAGATCCAGGGCCTCACCTTCTGCCTTCATTCGGTTCCGGCCCACCAGGACGATCTCCCGGGCGGTTCGCCGCAACATCAAGGTGTAGGCCAAGACCATCCCTACCGTTCCCGGTCCAATAATCGTCACTTTCATTGCTGCAACCAAGCATTCAAACGCTCCACGGTCGATCCAATTTCACAGCCCGGTGTCCCGACTTCCGCGCCGGGGAAAGGAAGAAGTGCATCGACGGGGCAGGTGAACGACCTCCCTACTTCTTCTCCTTCTTCCCGCGATTCTGCTCAAAGAGCCACTCGTGCAGCTCCTTGGTCCCCAGGGCCAGTCCCACCACTCCGTGATCGCCGTCGGGGTATTCGGTATACTTTACCTCCGCCCGCTCCTTCGTGAGCGCTTCGACCATTCCCTGACTCTGACTCACCGGCACCACCGGATCCTTGGCTCCGTGAAAGACCCAAACGGGCACCTTCTTGAAGTTCGAGGCTGTTCCCGGATTCCCGCCACCCGCGATCGGCACACCCGCCGCGAAGAGCTTCGGCTCCTGCGCCAAAAGATGAAAGGTGCCGTACCCTCCCATCGAATATCCCGCCAGGTAAACCCGGTCAGGATCAATCGGGAGATTCTTCAAAAGCTCCTCGACAATCTCCACGACCCCGTCCGCCTTCACTCCATTCCAACCCAACTGGTCCGGATTCTGGGGTGCGATAATAAAACACGGCCTCTTCCGAAAATTCTCATCACCCGAAAACACATTGGCCTGCCACGGCTCGTTCGGAGTCATGACATCGCCCCCTCGCCCATGCAGCCAGACCAACAAGGGATACCCCTTGTCCTTCGAGCGCTTCATCTTCCGCTCGCCAAAAAGACGATACTTCAATCCCTGCCCCTCGGTCCGCGCCCACTCCCCCGTCAACAACTTCCCAAATTCCTCCGACGCCTCCTTTCCTTCACCGGCAATCATCTCGTCCCCGGCCTCCAACTCCTTCGCCGTCACCCATTCCCGGTCCGCTTCCGACAAGGTCGCCAAATCAATCGTAAAGAGCCGTCGATCCCGCGTCCGACGGATCGTGACCTTGCCATCTGCCGACTTGACATAGTCCGCCTTAATCGTCTTGCCGCCCTCGGCCGTCGTCCAATCACGCGGCTCTCCAAAGGCCCACCCGCAAAAAACCAGCCAAATCACGAAGATTTTTTTCATTCCCAAAGAATGACTCGTTCATCTCATCAAACAATCTTTTAAGTGGCGGCCTCCGTCACAGCCGCTAGGCTCACGCGAGGAAAAAAATGATGCTATGGCTCGCGGCAGCTTTTGTGCCTGTCCTGATGATCAGTTTTCATTCGTAGGATTGCGATATGTGGTGCGGGCGATCATCTTTCGCCATGTTCATGGAGCGAGATTACCCCCAGCCCGGCCACCGCGATGTCACTTCACCCCGATGAATTCCGCAAACGCACCCGCTTTGTCATCAAACTGGGCCGCGCCTTGCAGGAATGCGGGGCCAGCAGCGAACGAATCGAACGCCATTTGAGCAACACCTGCACAATGCTCTCGATTCACGGGAGCTTTCTCATTACCCCGACCACCTTCACCTGCGCCTTCTGGGAGGAGGACGAGATGGACCAATTCATCCACATCGAGCGGGCCGAAGCAGGCGAAATCAATCTGGGGCGTCTCTGGGAAATCGACCGCCTGGTGGAATCGATCGACCAAGGCCATCTTGATTTCTCCGAAGCCCCGGACCGGCTCCGGGAACTGTCGCAGAGCCCGCCGCACCATTCCATGGCAGGCCACGCATTTTCGTGGGCTCTGACCGGGGCCTCTTTCGCGATTCTCCTCTCGGCCAACCCCCTCAACAGTCTCGCTTCAGCGATCATCTCCCTCTTGCTCTTTGCGATGACGCGGCTCTGCTCGAACGATCAATCGTGGAAACCGGTCACCCTGATCATGGTGGCATTCGTGGCAGGTTTTTTCTCAGCCGCTTTCGCCGGATTGGGAATCAATCCTCCCTTTGTCATCCTTTCCTCGATCATTATTTTCATTCCCGGACTCTCATTGACCGTCGCCTTGACCGAAATCTCGGTCGGTCACCTGATCTCCGGTTCCTCGCGATTGGTCGATGCCACCATGACCTTGCTGAAGCTTTTCTTCGGCACGCTGAGCGGAATCGCCGTCGTGAGCGTCCTCCCCTTGGCGGGATTGACCAGCTCTTGGGACTTTGGGGACTTGCCGGATTTACCCGCGTGGCGAGTCTGGCCCGCCCTGCTCGGCCTCTCGCTCGCCCTCGGCATCGCCTTCAACGTTCCCAGGCAAAAAATGGTCTGGGGGATGTCCGCCGCCTTGATCGCCTTTTCCTCGGCCAAACTGGGCGAGGCGCATTTTGGCATGTATTCCGGGATGTTTCTCGGAGCATTATCAGTGGGCCTCTTCAGCAACCTCTTCGCCCGCATCACAAAAGGGCCCGGGTCCATCCTGATGACCCAGGGCATCATCCTGCTTGTGCCCGGAAGCAAGGTTTACGCGATTCTCAACCACTGGGTGTCGGGCGAAGCCATTCTTCCCTCCGAGAGCGCGGCCAAGGCCCTCGTGGCCTTTATCTCTCTCATTGCCGGCTTGCTGTTCTCCAACGCCCTCCTGCCCGCGAGGAAGAGTCTCTGAAATGAAACGGGCGCCCCTCGCGAAGCGTAGAGAAAAGAATGATCACGAAAACCGGACTTTTGATGCTGACCTTGCTGACCTTGATCTCGACAAGCTTTGCCGGCAATTGGCCGGGCTGGCGGGGGCCAACGGGCGATGGCTTGGTTGCTGATGAGAAAGCCCCGCTCGCATGGTCGGTCGAGAAGGACCTCAAATGGAAAGCCAAAATCCCGGGCAAAGGCCATGCCTCTCCCGTCATTTGGGACAACGCCCTTTTTCTGGTCACCGCCATTGAGGAAACCGGCGAGCGCCTCTTGATTCGGCTAAATCGCAAATCCGGCGATCTCGTTTGGAAAAAGACGGTTCTTGAGGCCCCCGTCGAGCCCGTCCATCGCAAAAACAGCCGGGCTTCAAGCACGCCGGCCACGGATGGCAAACTGATCTTCGTGAGCTTTCTCGACGAAGATCAAATGTTCATCGCGGCCTACGATTTTGAGGGCCACAAGAAGTGGGAACATCGCCCCGGCCCCTTCGCCAGCGTGCATGGATACTGCTCCAGCCCGGTCCTTTGGAAGGACAAGGTCATCATCAATGGCGACCACGATGGTGACGCCTACCTTGTCGCCCTCGATCAGAAGACCGGGAAGGAGATTTGGAAAACGCCCCGCCCCAACAAGACGCGAAGCTACTGCACTCCGCTCCTGAGAACGATCGATGGACGCCCCCAGCTCATCCTTTCCGGCAGCAAGAGCGTGGCTTCCTACGACCCTGACACCGGCAAACAGCATTGGATCGTCGATGGTCCCACCGAGCAATTTGTGGCCTCACTCGTGTACGACGGGAAGTATCTCTACATGACCTGTGGTTTCCCCACCAAACACATGATGGCGATCGATCCCACCGGGAGCGGCAATGTCACCGGGACCCATGTCATTTGGCACACCCGCAAGGATGCCGCGTATGTTCCCAGCCCGGTCGTGATCGATGGCTATTACGTCGCGGTTTCCGACTCCGGCACAGGAACCTGCCGGAAGGCTCGCGAAGGGGAATTGCTCTGGAAGGAGAAGATCGGGCGCGAGCACTCGGCCTCCCTGGTCGTCCTTCGCAACCACGTCATCTTCAGTTCTGAAGAGGGAGTCATTACGGTCGTAAAACCCGGCAAGGAGTTTCAACAAGTGGCCCGGATGGAATTGGGAGAAAAGCTTTCCGCCTCTCCCGTCATTACCGATGGACAGTGGTTCCTCCGGGGAGAGGAACACCTGTTCTGCATCGGCAATTGAGAAATGAAGAACCCCATTGGTTCTGGAAGATCCGCACCCGCAGGAAGCTTCGCCGGAGCGGAATCCACCGCATCACTACTCAAGGAAAAGTCGAACGGACTGGACTGTGCCGGTCACCAGCTGACGGGCCTGGGATCAAGCGCAATGTCTTCACTTATTTCGGAGTCGTTCCCAAGAGACTTTTTGCTCGAAAAATCTAATTCGGAATCACCTTGAGAACCTTGGGCGGATTCATCAAGCGCGTCCGGAGATCGAAGGACCTCATCTGGACCTCACTCTGCGAAGCACCCTTGGGAACCAGCTCGTAGATTTCGTACCCGCCATTCGGATAATCAATGCGGAAGGCACTCACAGACCCGGCCATCGTCGCATCAATTCTCCTCCCCGTCAGATAAGGCCCGCCACTGCCGACCGAGGTCCGCTTTCCATTGGCCACAACATCCAGACGATGCCCCCTTCCCTGGGTAAACAACATCCACTGCGCAACCACAGGTGGCGCAGTCGGACGCTGAAAAAGCTGGTTCGCCGTTTCTTCGGCCTTTCCCTGCAAGCTGTTTTGGTAACAAGAGGTCAGGGAAGCCACCGCAAGGAGTGCAAGGAATCTTTTCATGCTGGTCAACAAAGCGCCCCTGTCCCGACAGGTCAAGCCGCACCCTCTTTCCGGAGGAAAACAAAGGTCTTCTCATCCGACTCCGCCTTGCTGAATTGGTAGCCTGCACTCTTGAATTTCTGCAAGGCCTTCGCCTCCGTCACGTTTTCGCGAACAATGAAATCCGCCATCATCCCCCGCGCCTTCTTTGCATAAAATGAGATGATTTTATACTTTCCGTTTTTCTCATCCTTAAACACCGGAGTAATGAGGTCCCCGGCCAGCGCCTTCGGCTTCACCGCCGAAAAATATTCCTTGGAAGCCAGATTCACCACGATCTCGGAACCCGATTTCTTAAGGTCCGCATTGATCATCTCCGTCAGAATCTCTCCCCAGAATTCATACAGATTCTTGCCACCCTTGTTCGCGAATTTCGTCCCCATCTCCAGTCGATAAGGCTGCATCAAGTCGAGCGGCCTCAGCAACCCGTAAAGCCCCGAAAGAATCCTGACCCGCTTCTGCGCCGTCGCGAAATCCCCCGCACTCCATCGGTCCAATGCCATCCCCTGGTAAACATCCCCCGTAAACGCCAGGATGGCCGGACGACTGTTCTTCGCCGTAAATTCAGACTCCCAACTCGCAAACCGGTCATGATTCAATTGCGCCAGCTTGTCGCTGATCGACATGAGCTTCCCCACCTCTCCCACCGGCAATTTGCGCAACTGGCCCACCAATTCTGCCGACTGCTCAATAAACCGGGGTTGGGTCGACCTCTTCGTGAGAAGCGGAGATTCGTAGTCCAATGACTTGGCGGGCGAAAGTAAAACAATCATGACTGGGAGAGAATGCCGCCAAGCTTCCAAATTGCAAACCGCCGATCCAACTCAAATTCGGCGAACTCTCTCGAAAAGCACCATGAGTGACCTTCGTTCAATATTTTTTGAACAAAGTCCCGTCTCATGTTATGAAACGCCCTCTCCCTTCAAAACATGGCTAAATTATTTGGAACTGATGGCATCCGCGGAGTCGCCAACGAATACCCGATCACCCCGGAAGTCGCCCTGCGCATCGGCCGCGCCGTGGCCCGCGTCCTCAAAGCGCGAATTCCCGGACACCACAAGGTCGTCATCGGAAAGGACACCCGCGTCAGCGGATACATGCTCGAAACCGCCCTCACCAGCGGACTGGTCAGCGAAGGCGCCCGCGTCCTCCTCACCGGCCCCGTCCCCACCCCCGCCGTCGCCCACCTCACCAAATCCATGGCCTGCGACGCCGGCATCATGCTCACCGCCTCCCACAATCCCTACGCCGACAACGGCATCAAGATTTTCGGACCCGATGGCTACAAGCTCAACGACGCCCTTGAAGAGGAAATCGAAGCCATCATTCTCGACCAATCACCCGCACCCGCACCGAAAGACGTCCGCCTCGGAAAAGCCTTTCGCATCGACGACGCCACCGGTCGCTACATCGAATTCGCCAAGCGTTCCATCGGCGACAAAAACCTCAGAGGACTCAAAATCGTCGTCGATTGCGCCCACGGTGCCGCCTACTTCGTCGGCCCCCTCATTTTGGAAGAACTCGGGGCCGAAGTCATCAAGCTCGGCACCTCCCCCGATGGCTACAACATCAACGAAGGCTTCGGTTCCCTCCATCCCGAAAAAGCCGCCGAAGCGGTCAAGGCCCACCACGCCCACCTCGGCATCTGCCTCGATGGCGATGCCGACCGCGTCATCTTTGTCGATGAAAAGGGCGGGGTCATCAGCGGCGACCGCATCCTCTGCCTCTGTGCCAAAGCCCTCAAAGCCTCCGGCAAACTCCGTGGCGACACCCTCGTCTCCACCGTGATGAGCAATCTCGGCCTCCGCGATGCCCTCGCCGCCGACGGCATCGCCCTTCAACAAACCCAGGTCGGTGACCGCCACGTCCTCGAACGGATGCGCGAAGGAAATTTCTCCCTCGGTGGCGAAAACTCCGGCCACCTCATCTTCTCCGACTTCGCCACCACCGGCGACGGCATCGTGAGCGCCCTCATGGTCCTCTCCGTCCTCAAGTCCACCGGCAAATCCCTCAGCGAACTCGCCGACTGCATGACCGAATACCCCGCCGAACTCGTCGCCCTCCCCGTTCGCGACAAGCCTCCCCTTGAGTCCGTCCCCGAAATTCAGCACGCCATGACCGCTGCCGAGATCGCCCTCGGCGACGAAGGACGCATCCTCGTCCGCTACTCCGGCACCGAAAAAAAACTCCGCGTCCTCGTCGAAGCCAAAGACGCCGGCCTCGCCAACCTCCACTGCCAAAGCATCGTCGCAGCCGCGCAATCCACCATCGGGTAAAAGTAACTCTGCGAGCTGAAACCCTAAATTCTAGAACCAGAAATTCTAAACAAACTCAAAACCCAAAAATCCCCCCCACCAAGTTTCGTGATTCCCCACACGTAGCACAACGCGTCCCGCTTGTGTTCCCCGCCCTCCACCAAGCAAATCCTCTCTTTCCAAAATCCCCATGTCTCTCTGGCCCCTCCCCTCCTCACACAAGGAACTCCACCTCGCTGGCAAAACCCTCGCCGAATGGGAATCCCTCCTCAACACAACCTTCTCGCCCAAGTACCCCTGGGACCTCCTAGACATCAACGCCGAGATCATCGCCACCATCACCGACTGGCCAGGCCACCCCTCCATCCAGCTCGGTGACGACGCTCGCGTTATCGTCGGCGAAGGCTCCAAAATCCTCCCCGGCGTCTTCATCGAAGGCTCCATCATCATCGGCAAACACTGCAAGATCGGCCCCAACTGCTACCTCCGCGGCTCCACCTCCATCGGCGACCACTGCCACGTCGGCCAGGCCGTCGAAATCAAAAACTCCATCCTCGCCCCCGGCGCCTCCGTCGGACACCTCAGCTACCTAGGCGACAGCTACCTCGGCCCCAAGGCCAACTTCGGAGCCGGCACCATCACCTCCAATCTCCGCCACGACGGCTCCAACCACCGCTCCGCCGTCGACGGAGGACTCATCGACACCGGCCGACGCAAATTCGGAGCCATCATCGGAGCCGATGTCCACACCGGCATCAACACCTCCCTCTACCCAGGACGCAAACTCGGCCCCGGCACCTCAACCCTCCCAGGCCAGATCGTCTCCAAAGACATCCACGGATAAAAATCCCAAATCCAAAAACCAGAAATTCCAAACGAATCCAAAAGTGAGGTTTTTGGGTTTTTGTTTTTATTTTTGGGTTTCCGAGATCCGGGGGCGAAGTGGTGAAGCAGTGCCCCGAGGGTTCGGGCGCTCGGTGTTTTGTGGTTTTGTGGTGTCGGGAGTCCCGAAGGGACGCAGGCAGTCGGGAGTCCCGAAGGGACGTAGGCATATAGCCCCCGGCCTCGGCCGGGGGATTTTGTGGTGAATATGTTGGAAGCTCCGAAGGTGCGCAGGCAGACTCACGAAAACCTCATCACATGGCCGGAACCTTCAGCGCACACTACCACGTCGTTTTTTCAACGAAACACCGGGAGCCTTTGATCAATGCGAAAATCCAAGCGCGACTCTAAGATTACATGGGTGGCATCATTCGCAGTGAAAAGGGACATTTGTTAGAAATCGGCGGAGTGGAAGATCACGTCCACCTTCTGATCAACTTACCGCCCAAAAAATGTCTTTTGGATTTGATGAGGGTGTTGAGATCAAAGGCAAGCGGGTCGGTGAAGACGAGCTTCGAGGGGCAAGAGGGATTTGCGTGGCAGGAAGGATTTGGCTCCTTCACGGTCAGCCTTTCAAATCTCGATCAGGTCAGGGATTACATCAGGAATCAGCGGGAGCATCATCGAACGAAAACGTTTCAGGAGGAGTTTAGAGGTTTTTTGACAAAGCACGGAATTGATTTCGATGAGAAGACGATTTAGTTGCAGGTGATTTGCCTGCGCACCTTCGGAGCTTTTTGTTTTTTGGATCCTGGAGACCGCCAGCAGCTAGATGAGGCGCCTCCCCCCACCACCGATCCCGGAGCGACTAAGCGGCTGAGGACGTCGGGGTTGAAGCCTTCGCCGTAACTGGTGAGGAAGAGGGTTTTTTCGTCCTGGCTTAAGGCGAGTTTGGGGCGGCTTTCTTCGAGGTATTTTTGGAGCCAGTGAAGGGCGCGGTTGCCGACGGGGGCGACGCGGTCTTTGTTGCCCTTCCCTTTTGTAAAGGAGAACTTTCTGCGGATGGCTCGGGCCGTGCTATTTTGTGCATCATGAGATCCTTATTTTTGCTGTGCCTCCTGTCGTGTTCCGCTTTTTCCGAAGAAACTCCCTCGACCTCTGAAAATCGAAGTGAAAAATTCCATAAAATGCCTTCCGGGGAATTTTGGAAACTCGACGCCTTGGACGAAGAGTTCGATTTCGAACACCTCGATCTCGCCCTGCTCGATGCGGCGGTCTTTCACGAGACGAACCGACGCCGCATTGAAAATGATCTCACCGCTTTGACATTCAAACCCGTCCTCCGCGAAGCCGCGAGGATTCAGTCGCGGGGCATGATCCGTCAGGAAAAAGTCAGCCACCGGCATCCTGACCCCGCCAAGAAAACGGTCCGCGACCGCTTCGACTTTCTGGGGATCGAGACCCGCCTTCTTGCCGAGAATGTCGCGATGGTTTTCGGCATCCGCTACAAATCGGGCGACAAGTTCTATACGCGAAAACAGGACGGTCGCACCGTCTTCAGCGTCGAGCCGGATGGCCCGCCCATCCCGCCGCACACCTATGCCTCATTCGCGAAACATCTGCTGGACGAGTGGATGGCCTCACCCGGGCATCGGAAGAATATCCTGCTGCCTGGAGCGATCTGCCTCGGGGTCAGCTCGCTCCACGACCGCTCAAGTCTTGGAATGGATACCTTCTATAGTGCCCAGGAATTTTCGGGAGAAATCATTGTCGGTGATTGAGTGACCCGTTTAATCAATCGCAGATCACACCACTCCGGCGGCGGCATGGGCGCTGGTCTGCGGCTCCTCCTTCCAGCGCCGGATGCCGATCACTTTCCCATCGGTGGGGAGCTGGGCTTCTTCCAGAAAATAAACTTCGCTCCCGGCATCGAGCGCGGCGAGGGCGGCGTGTTCGTAGAGATCGCCTTGTCCGAGCGAGTCGGAGTCGCCCCGCCGGACCGAACCGTCTTCCGATGAGACATGGCCCCAAAGGACCGTGTCCCCCGGTAGAAAAATTGATCGGAGGTTGCCATCCTCCGCAGCTTCGAGAAGGGCCTCGATTCCTTCCACGGCGAGGCCGTTGCCCTTGGCTTGTTTGTAGTCGATGAGGCGCGATTTCTGGCTCTCGATGAGTTCGCCGCGCAGAAGATGCCGGGCTTCATCGGCCAAATCCCGGAGATCGCGATCTTCGGGATTTCCGCTGATCATTTCGTCGCTCAGATGACGGTAGGTGGAAATTTCATGATACATCGGCGCGTAGCGGTCGACACAGGCGAGGATGAGGGGTGATTCCGAACCCGCCAGATGACCGCTCACAGCACGATCAATCTCTTGGAAGAATTTGCGGAGATATTGATCCTCCGCCTTGCGCTCGCTTTTCGCGCCTTTCATCGCCCGCGAATCATCGAGATAGCCGAGGTCATCCATGGCATCCTCGTATCCCTCCGGGACGAGCGGGCAGATGTCGCGCTCCATTCCGATAGCGGAGACTCGGTTGAGGGCGACTTCCTTCTGGCTCAGGGTCAGGATGTGGAAGACATCGGCATTGGCCGCGGGGGGAGCAGCGGTTTCAGATGGTAGGAAGCTCCCGCGTGAGCGAGCTGGGGCAGGGGAGCGGCGAGCTTAAGAATGCGGAGGGAATCCGCCTGGAAGAAAACCGCAAGCCCTCCGTTCTGGTGATTCCAGAAGTCCCGATCTTCCATCAGCTTGGAGAGTTCGGCGAGATGTTTCGAGCTGCCCGTGAGGTCATGTCGTTCGATGAGATTTTCGACTTTGGTGAGGAGGTTCTTGAAACGGATTTTGGCCTTGGCGGCATCATCCGGAAGGCGACCGGCCTTGCAGTAGATTGAGAAAACGGGGCCGGGGTTCTCAACGTTTCGCAGTTCTACAATTTCGGACAAAAGGGCGTCCACTGATTCGATCTCTTCGTCTTCGATTGATTTTGTCACCCCATACTTCCAGCGCAAACCATGCCATCGCGAGTGTATCGCTTCCACCGGGCCGGGGCCTCCCTCTGTCGGGTGAAATTTGCAATCCGCAATCATGCTCCTTGCAAAAAGCGGAATCTGACCTTGGATTCTTAATCATGAATGTTTCCCAACGCCGCGAATACGACTCGCTCGGAGAAATTTCCGTGCCGGAGAATTCTCTCTACGGGGCCTCGACCGCACGGGCACTTGAAAACTTCCCGATCAGCGGGCAAAGGGTGGACTTGCGGATCATCCATGCCTACGGATCGATCAAACGGGCCGCAGCGGGAGCGAATTTGGAATTAGGGAATCTCTCAAAGGAAAATACCCGGCTCATCCGTGAGGCTGCGACCGAAGTATCATCGGGGAAGCTCGATGGTCATTTCGTGGTCGATGTCTATCAGACCGGATCCGGCACTTCGACCAATATGAATGTCAATGAGGTCATCGCGAACCGCTGTAGCGAGATGGCCGACGAAGCCCCGGGATCGAAGCGACCGGTGCATCCGAACGATCACGTGAACTGCGGACAATCGTCCAACGACACCTTTCCCACCGCCCTTCATCTCGCCGTCGCCCTCGCCCTCCGGGACGAATTGCTCCCCTCCCTGGAGCTCCTCGAAAAGGCTCTCGCCACGAAGGCGGAGGAGTTCCATGTAGTCCTCAAGATCGGTCGCACCCATCTCATGGATGCCACCCCGATCCGGCTCGGTCAGGAATTCGGAGGCTACCGGAGGCAGCTCGAAATGGCGCGCGACCGGACCCGCGCGGCCCTCGATGGCCTCATGGAATTGCCTCTCGGCGGAACCGCCGTGGGGACCGGGATCAACACCCATCCCGACTTCGCGCGAAAGACCATCGCGGCCCTCGCGGAGGAGAGCGGTCTGCTCCTCCGCGAGGCGGCGGACCATTTCGAAGCGCAGGCTTCCAAGGACGCTCTGGTGGAAGCCCACGGCCAGCTCACGACCACCGCCACCGCATTTTTCAAAATCGCGAACGATCTCCGCCTGATGGGATCTGGTCCGCGCTGCGGCCTTGGCGAGCTTTCGCTACCGGCGATCCAGCCAGGTTCCTCCATCATGCCGGGGAAGGTGAATCCGGTGATGTGCGAATCGCTGACGATGGTGGCGGCCCGGGTTTTTGGAAATGATACCACCGTGAAATGGTGTGGGGCGAACGGCCAACTCGAACTCAATGCCTTCATGCCGCTTCTTGGAAACACCGTGCTCGAGTCGGTGACTCTTCTCGCGAACGGGTGCCGGGCCTTCGCCTCGAAGTGCGTTTCCGGGATCACCGCGAATGACAGCCGCTGCCAGGAATTGATCGAACTCAGCCTCTCGATGGCCACCTCCCTCGTCCCCCTGATCGGCTACGATCGCGCGGCGGAAATTGCCAAGGAGAGCCATCGGACTGGCATCACAGTGCGGGAACTTTGTGAAAGACGAAGGGAGGAGCTTGGAATTTCAACGAGGGAATTGGAGAAGGCTCTTGATCCTTCCTCGATGGCAGGTGATTGATTGGACTTGGCACGTTTCTTGCGATTTCGAGGATCACGGGATTGGTCGTTTCCGATCAATCCGGCAAGAACCACGCGATCAAACCAATAGAAACCATGAACCCTGAAGAAATCAAAAAAGTCGTACCCAGTCAGCCTATCGACACCTCGGCTCCCGAGGAAATGACCGGTACTCCGACCCAACAGGAGATCGACCGGGATTTGGTCCGCGTCGGACGGAAACAGGCCAAGGAGGACGAGAATTCCGTGGAACCCGAAAAGGGGATTTGAAGGCCGAGTTTCTTTCACGGCAGCTCTGCGTCAAAGCGCAGGACGGCGCCAGGTTCCGTCTCGCTCCTGATTCGCCGACCGCGAAACCCGGTCGCTCTCACTAAAGCCCTATGCCTTTAAGGGTTCGCGCCCTTCACTTTAGACCGGTCCTCTACCGAATACCCCTCAACGACTCTCAACGACTTCAAAAGATTTGCGAATCCCACTCGCTCAGCCCGTCGGCCGAAGAGTGTGAGGCCATGAAAGGTCTGCTGAAGGAAGCCAGACATGAATGGCACGGACTTAAGCAAAATTGAAATTCTCGTCATTCTGATAATCAACGTGTTACGTCTGTCCGATGCCGCGAAATCATGCTTAAGTCCGTAGCATTCAAGCCAGACATCAAATAAAAGAGACGTTGGGTGAGCCGGTAAAAGATGCCGTGATAATCGCTTCAACGAACCGATTCGACCACTATGAAATAGCCGATTACGGAGTGGCCAAAGCCTTTGCGAAAGCACTGGGATTGGATGCCGATGCCAGCCTCTTGGACGAGTGCATCGACGAAGCCGGCAACATGGACTCCGAGTTCTCGAAGATCGCGACTGGGGGCTGGTTCGGAACCGGCGTCAACGAAGCCGCCATTCGCTGGAAGACTTTTTGCCAGTTTCAAAGGCAGGGAAATAATCCTTCCCGCGATCCTTACGGTCCTGCCAACTGATTCCAAACACAACCGTCCGAACTTCGGGCATTTTGCCTCCGACTGCGTGCAGATCTCACAGATTGAAAGTCAGCTTGGGTCGCGCAGAGGCTCCGGGGCACTGACGACCGAAGAAAAAATGGACATTCCCTGAGATGCTCATCGCATCGGCTGGAGGAAGACCCATGGATTCCTCGTCATCAACCAAACTGATCGAAATCCTCGCGGCGCAGAGCTATGGAACCGTCCTGTTGGTTCTTACGGCATTGGGACGGGGTCGTTACGGAATCCATTGCTGGGTGCTCCCGGCCTACGGACGATGGCGGCAACGAATTTCTTAAAAATTCCGACGCCATTTTCCTCGTTTGACTTGAATCCCGTGGCAGGTTCTCTTTATTTCCGCAATGAAGGTATTTCTCCCGCTCCTCTCCCCCTTGATCTTTCCTGCTCTTCTCGCCCGGCCCCTGACTTTGGAGATCGGAAAAGACCCCGTCTCCGGAGATCGACAGTTGGAAGTCCAAGGCACCCCCACGCCCGACTCGAATCTTCTCCTTCAATTCAGCCCGGACGCCCGATCCTGGTTCCCGATTGCCGGAATCAAAACCCTCCCATGGCAGTTCCTTGACCCTGATTCCCCCGCCCGAACCCGTGGCTTCTATCGCCTCACCCAAAATCTCCTCGCTCCCATCTCGGCTCACTCTTCCTGGCGAAACACCGTCTCCCTCCCCGACGACCCCTTCCGCTCCGATCCCGTCCTCACCGGCTTCGGCCAAGCCGAAATCCGCTGGATCAAGTTCTCCATCCTCCTCGACAACGCCCCCACCGTTTATTTCCAGAACGGCAGTGATTATCAATTCCACTACAATTTTGCCAACGACCGTCTCGATCCCTTCTCCGGCATTTCCCTCGACGACTTCAACGCCACCTCTCTCTACCCACCCGAACAAGAAGTCGTCCTCGGAGCCCTCCTTTTCTCCCCCGCACACAAGGAATTCGCCTTCGAGTTCGTCGGCCAAAAATCCTACCCGCCCGCGATGCTCCGCTACCTCTACCAACTCGTAGAGGCCGTCGTCGAACGGCCCGATGACTGGTCCGGTCTCTACTTCCCAACTTTCGAACAAGCGGAAAGCGCCCGCGAAAATGCCGACTACTTCCAACGCAATGACATCGCTCTCGGCAGCATCGCCCGATGGCAAAACACCGACGCCTGCTACTCCTCCGGCTGGGCTCTCGGCCGCCTCGTCTTTGTCCCCGGTGCTGAGATCGACAAAGCCTTCCTCAACGGCACCCTCCTCTCCACCGACATCCTCATCACCGACGGTGTCCCCGCCGAAATCCCCTACGTCGCCGGCATCATTTCCACGACGCCCGGCACTCCCAACTCCCACGTCGCCCTCCTCGCCCGATCCTACGGCGTCCCCTTCGTTTACCTCTCGGATCAAGCCGACGTCGAGGCCGCCCTCGCTCTCGACGGACAGGAAGTCGTCCTCCGCAGTGCCTCCCAATACTCCGGCGAATGCGACGTCGATGTCTTCGCCGCCCAAGACCTCAGCCCCGAATATCACGCCTCCATTCTCGACCTCAAAACCACCCCGCCCCTCGAATTCACTCCGCGCCAAAGCACCGCCGCCCTCACCATGGATCTCGCCACCGCCGAACTGTCCGACATCCGATACATCGGAGGAAAAGCCGCCAACTTCAGCCTCCTTCGCCAAACCATTCCCTCGTCTTCGCCTCCCGCCCTCGCCTTCACCTTCGATCTCTGGGACCGCTACCTCGCCCAATCCCTCGACGGTTCCTCCCTCCAAAACCTCATCACCTCCCGGCTCTCCACCCACACCTGGCCCCCGAATATCGCCGCCCTCGATGCCGATCTCAAGGCCATCCGCACCCTCATCAAAGACGACGCCGACTTCTCCCCCACCGACAAATCCGCCGTCCTCTCCGCCCTCCAAACCGCCGGATTCGACCCCCTCAAAAAACTCCGCTTCCGCAGCTCCACCAACGTCGAAGACTCCGACCGCTTCATCGGGGCCGGTCTCTACGACAGCTACAGCGGCTGCCTCCGGGATGATCTCGATGACGACGACGAAGGCCCCTCCCACTGCGACCCCACCGAGGAAAACGAACGCGGCGTCTTCCGGGCCATGCGCAAAGTCTTCGCCAGCTTCTACAACCTCAATGCCTACCTCGAACGCCTCCGACGCGGTGTCGATGAGGACCAGGTCGGCATGGCCATCCTCGTCCACCATTCCTTCCCCGACGACACCGAAGCCGCCAACGGAGTCATCACCGGCCGCTTCCAACCCTCCGGCACCAACTTCTTCCTCTTCAGCGAGATCGTCACCCAACTCGGTGCCAACTCAGTCACCAATCCCGACGGGAAAAGCATCCCCGAACTCGTCGAAAACAACTGCTACAAGACCAAGTCCGACACTAACTGCAGCAACTTCTTCCAGGAACGCTCCAGCCTCCTTCCCCTCGGCCGATTCTCCATCATGACCTGGCAGGACGACTACAACGCGCTCAACTCACTCGCCCTCGACGTCGCCCAGGCCTACCAAACCGCTTCGGGAATCGACCGCTTCGAACTCGAGTTCGAATTCAAAAAGCTCACCGACCGCTCTCTCGTCATCAAACAAGTACGACGAATCCCCGAGATCGAAACTTCCGGCTCCAAAGACCCCGCCCTCGTCAATCGCCCCGTCACCTTCGAGGTCTTCCAAGGCGAAGCCGCCGACCTCTTCTCCAACCACAACCTCAAGCTCCGTCTCGACGCCGAAACCGCCAGCCGCTTCGTCGCTTCCACCGACACCACCAGCTTCCTCACCAAATCGAACTGGCTCCACCACGCCGAAGGCACCATCCGACAAAAACCCGGAGCCCTCCCCTCATGGCACAACGCTAACTTCATCATCCGTGATTTTTCGGGCCGCGACTTCGCCGTCGATTCCTGGATCGAACCCGATTTCAAAGGGGGCAGCACCAACCTGGAGTTCCGCTTTCAAATGCCCACCTCCAATATCCTCTCCTCACAACCCATCCGCACCCTCGCCGACTTCCGCACCGAACTCCACGCCACCTTTACCAAGCCCCAGGTCACCCTCACTTACGACGACGGTTTCACCACCACCACCTCACAAGTCGTTATCCTCGTTCCCAGTGTCACCGATCAACCCCTCCCTCCCGGCTCAACCTTGCAGACCCGAAATCACGATGCCCGGTCCGGCACCCAGGTTGAAATCAACTTTCACTGGCCTCCGGGTCCCACCGGCCTCACCGCCGGCTACACCGCTCCTTTGCAGAAATGGGACCTCACCACCATCACCGGACTCACCACCACTCCCATCGAGCTTCGCGGATACTTCTCCCAAACCTACCGCCCCGGCCACCACAACTTCACCGAGGAATTCCTCTTCGAACCCCGCCTCGAAGAAGATCTCAGTCAAGCAACCCTCACCGAACTCGAAGCCCTCGACATCAAACAATTTTACCTCGAATTCGGATTCGAAACCCCGATCTTCAAAGCCATCGGCTTTGATGACCGCGTCAGAGATCTCAACTAAGGAGCCGCTCAAAAGCTTTCAGCACCTACCCGGCGCGGAGAGTCGGGTGGCGCCAGCCTTTTGAGTGCTCCGAGAATCGGAGCTTTGAACCGGAACCCAAGGCACGGCGGCATCTCGTCCGCTGGAGTGCGGTGATCTTTAACTTCGGAGTCGTTCCTAAAGGTTGCTCGCTACGGTGCATTGGGTGGTGAAGCATGAGGCACCTGAATCGTCTGAAGACCCAACGACTGGAATAAAGCTCCACAGAAAATCTGCTTTAAGTCCGAAGCATGGGCTTGCCGTGTCCTCGATCTACATCAGGATTACCTAACTGAATCTAATAACGACGTCGTCACCGCTCAGATCGATGCACGCAGATAGCTGACAGAATTCTACCAATGATCTCGACTCCCAAAACAATCCAAATCTATCTCCCCGGTGGTGATCCTCGCGGACTCCGGGTTGCCGAAATCACCACGCGCATTGTGCAAGCCATTGAGGTTCCCCGCAGCTTGCTCAGTGATTTCTTCCAAATGCCCGAGAGTAACAAGGTGGCAGTCTACTACCTCATTGGCGAAGATGAGGAAGGAAGCGGACCCATGGTCTACATCGGCCAAACCGGCGACCTCCGGAAACGTCTCGCCAAGCACAACAGCGACAAGGGTTTCTGGGAACGGGCTCTCGTAGTCATCTCTCTCACCGGCAGCCTCACTCAAACACACGCCCTCTTTTTGGAATGGTATTCCCTGCAAATGATGAGGGAAGCGGGACGCTACCCCGACAACAACGGGAACAGTGGCAGCAAACCCCACACCCCTGCCCCACTGGAATCCGACTGCCTCGAAATCTTCGAGACCAGCAGCATTCTTCTCTCCACCCTCGGGCACCCTCTCTTCAGCCCACTGGTCAAACAAAGGCAGGAAGAGAACCAGGACGACCAACTCTACTTTTGCCAAGGCTCCGGAGCCGATGGTCGTGGCGTCTACACCCCGGAAGGGTTCGTCGTCCTCAAAGGTTCAACCGGACGAAGGGAAAATGTCCCCTCCATCATCGGAACCGCCACCGAACGCACTCGTGAAAAGCTCCTCTCCAGCGATGTCGTAATCATCGGCGGCTCTACCGTCACATTCGAGAAAGACCACCTCTTCCCCTCCCCCAGCGCAGCAGCAATCACCCTCATGGGTCGGTCCGCAAACGGCTGGCTGGAATGGAAAACCGCCGATGGCCAAACGCTGGATGAACTGGAACGACAACAGACCGAGGAAGAGCAATAGAGACGCCTCACAAAACCTTCAGTCTAAGACTGAGGCCAATTTTTCGAAATTCAAAAAGCAGACAACTCCGCCCTTCTATGGCGACAGGACTCTCCAACAAACTAGCCGGACAAACCGGCGAATACCTCGTCTGCGCGGAGCTTGGTCGGCGTGGTCTCATCGCAACAACCTTCACTGGAAATGTCCCCGAATATGATCTGCTCGTCTGCGATGATGCCCTGAACACGGTTCCAATTCAGGTGAAGACCTCACGCGGAGACAATTGGCCAAGCAGAGCGGATCTCTGGCTGGATATCGAATTCGACGACGAGCAAAAGAAGCAGATCAACCTCGGCAGTCGTAAGATTGACCATCCGGATTTAATCTACGTCTGCGTCGCCCTTGGGACACAACAGGGTTACGACCAATTCTTCATCTGCCGTAAGTCGGACATTCTGGCAGCCTGCATCGGAAGCTATACTCGCTGGATGGATCCGAAGGACTGGAAGGATGTCTGGCTCTGCGGGCACGGCCGTCGTGGAGGAGTTGGATCACTGAAGTGCGCGAGGAGAATCAACGAGAAAGATGGTAACACACAGCGTGAAAACCACGTCTCTCAATACTGAAACGCAATCGCCTCGCGATCATTGCGAACAAGCAGAATCCGCCCCGCCAGTGTCGGATGATTCCAGGTCCGATGCTCCAAGGCATCAAACTCTTGAACCACTTTTTCTCCCTCCGGAGTCATCTCAAGAATCGAAATCTCGCCCCGCTCGCCCTGCACAATCATGTGCTCACCCACCCCCAGCAATTGACCATGGCCAAAATTACTCCCCCGCCATTTCAGATCTCCATCCTCGATACCGAGACAGACCAAACGCCCGTCATTGAGTCCATAAAGGAAATCACCCTTCACCACCATATCCGCAAATTTCGCTTTCAACTTTCGACTATACCAGAGTTCCTTCGCTTCGAACCCATCGCCTTTCCGACTGATTTGAATCCGGTGCGTCCCGTAGCCATAGCCGCTACTTGTGATGACCGAATCCCCCACGATCAAGGGGGACGCGCAATTCCCCTGGGGATTTCCAACCGGGAACGACCACAAAATCTCCCCGCTCTCCACATCGTAGCCATCGACCGACTTTTGCTGAAACGCCACAATCTGCCGCTTCCCCGCCAATTCAGCCAACACCGGCGAGGTGTAAGAAGAACTATAATCTCCCGCCCGCCAGACCAAGTCACCGGTGGTCACTTCAAAGGCCGCCAAATTCTTCTCAGCCTCGCTTCCCAGGGTCACAATGACCTTTCCATCGGCAACCAAAGGACTACAACTCTTCGCCCATTGGGGGACACTGTGACCAACTTCAGCCAAGACATTCTTTCCCCAAATCACTTTCCCGGTTCGGGCATCGAGACAGTTCAAGATTCCCGTGGCTCCCAAAGAAAACACTCGTCCGTCAATCACGGTGGGCGTTGACCGGGGACCATCGGACCCCATCGATTCCTCAAAGCGAACATCTTCTTCATGCACCCAGACCGCATCGCCGGTCATCAATTCATAACAGAGTGTCGTCTCCACTTCGCCCCGTTGCTCCATCGTGTAAGCATAGTCACCGGCCACCGAAAACGCCGACCACCCCTCGCCAATCTTTTTCCGCCAAAGCTCCTTCGGTTTGGCATCATACCATTGATCGGGCAGGAGTTCACCCGAGACCCAATTATTCATCTCCGCTCCCAGGAACCTGGGAAAGTATTCCGGCCCTTGGATCTCAATCACGGTCCCTTCCTCCGCCACCTTGCCCGTCAGTTTTGGCATCTCCCTCGCTGACTCCTTCGACCACCGCCACGAAAACTGCGGAAAGAAGCTTCCGGTATGCCCGTCCATCTTCACCAAGCCCACCAAAATCAACGCAACGCCAAGCCCGCCCAGCCGAACCATCCATCTGAGCCTACTCAAAAAAAGCAACCAAATCAAGAAGGTCCCGGGCACCAAAATCACCAACAGCAAATCAATCGCCCCCCCGGCACCAGCTTGCTCGAAACTGGGAATCTTTTTCAAGACGATCCACAACAGCAACAGAATCACCTGAACCCATATCAGCAGCTTCCAACGGGGCCTCTCCTTCGAATCAGATTTCCTCGAATCATCCATGTCGCAACCTAGAACCACAACTTGACAGTCTCAAGCCCGGTTCCTGCCTTTACACGGAATAGACCCGATGACGTCGAAATTTCAGCGTCACAACGGCTCCCCTTTCTGCCATACTCCCAAAAGATGTTCTCAAAAATCGCCGCCCTCCTCCTCTCTCTCGCAAGTCTAACACCCCAACCCATCTCAAAAATCCCATGTCCAAATCCCCTCTCCCTTCCCTCCTCACCTGTTTGGGATTTCTCCTCCTCGCGAATTTAGGATTCGCCGCGCAGCGGCCCAACATCATCGTCGTCTTCATCGACGACATGGGCTACTCCGACTTCTCCTGCTTCGGCGGCAAGGTCAAAACCCAGCACATTGACCGCCTCGCTTCCGAAGGGATCAAGTTCACCAACTTCTACGTCAATTCGCCCATCTGCTCGCCCTCGCGCGTCGCCCTCACCACCGGGCAATACCCGCACCGCCACCACATCACCTCCTTCCTCAACAACCGCGCCGACAATAAAAAACGCGGCATGGCCCAGTGGCTCGATCCCAGGGCCCCGACCCTCGCCCGCCAACTCCAACAAGCCGGATACGCCACCGGCCACTTCGGAAAATGGCACATGGGAGGACAACGCGATGTCGATGAAGCCCCCGCCATCTCCGCATACGGCTTCGACGAAAGCCTCACGAACTTCGAAGGCATGGGCCCCAAACTCCTCCCCCTCACCCTCAAACCCAACCCCAAGGGTGACGATCCCATCGAAGGTCGCATCTGGGCGGACGCCGAACGCCTCGGCGAGGGCTTCCAGTGGATGCAGCGCTTTGAAATCACGACCGGATTCGTCGACGCCGGACTCGCCTTCATCGACAAAGCTCAAGCCGCGCAAAAACCCTTCTTCATCAATCTCTGGCCCGACGACGTCCACGGCCCCTTCTGGCCACCACTCGACCAATGGGGCGGCGACAAACGCGCGCTCTACCAAGGCGTCCTCGACTCCATGGACGAGCAACTCGCCCGCCTCTTCGACCGTGTCCGCAACGATCCCAAACTCCGCAACAACACCATCATCACCATCTGCTCGGACAACGGCCACGAACCGGGCGCGGGAACCTCCGACCCCTTCCGAGGTGCCAAAACCTGGATGTATGAAGGCGGCATTCGTTCTCCCCTCATCGTGTGGGCTCCCGGCCTCATCCCGGCCGGAAAAGCCGGCACCACCAATAACACCTCCGTTTTCTCAGCCATCGATCTCAACCGCTCGCTCTACACCCTCACCGGCACCTCCCCCTCCGAAGACATCGATGGCGAAGACCTCTCAGAAACTCTGACTGGAAAATCCACCGCCTCCCGCCAAGATCCTATCTTTTGGCGGCGCCCGCCCGATCGCCCCGGCTTTGGCCACGGTTTTGATGAGGACAACCCCGACCTCGCCATGCGCTTTGGAAAATGGAAATACCTCGTCAACATCGACGGTTCAGACCCCCAACTCTACGACCTCACCGACGACCCCGGCGAAACGAAAAACCTCGCCACCGAGATTCCTAGCGCCGTCGAAACACTCGACCAAGCCCTCCGCGCCTGGAATGCCCACATGCCCGTCGACGGCTCCGACCCCGCCTTCGGAAAAACCGGAGCCCTCCCCAATGATCACTTCGTCAACCCCATCGGCGAAGGCGCCGATCCCTGGATCATTCGTGATCCCAATGCCGACCGTTACCTCTGGTGCGTCTCTGCCGACGACCAAGGCATCGACCTTTACTCCACCAAAAACCTCACCTCCTTCGGCCAGAAACACACCGTCTGGACCGTTCCCAAAACCGGACCCTATTCCAAACAAGTCTGGGCTCCCGAACTCCACTTCCTCCAAGGGAAATGGCACATCTACTTCGCCGCCTCCAATGGCAAAAACGAAAACCACCTCGCCTACGTCCTCTCCTCAAAAACCGCCGACCCTCTCGGCGAATACGAACTCCATGGTCCTCTCCAAACCGGCGACACCGATGACCAAAATCTCTGGGCCATCGACATGACGCCCCTCGAACACCAAGGCAAACTCTACGCCCTCTGGTCCGGTTGGGACGGCCCCGACACCGACCAACAATTCCTCTACATCGCCGAAATGGCCACTCCCTCAAAACTCGCCACCAAACGCGTTCTCCTCTGCCAAAACAACGACTACCCATGGGAATTCACCGAACCTGCCCCCAACGGTCGCGGACTCAACGAAGGTCCGCAAGTGCTCAAAAACAAGGCCCGCACCTTTGTCACCTACTCCTGCGGCGCCTCCTGGCTCCCCAGTTATAAACTCGGCCTCCTCGAACTCACCGGCAAGGATCCCCTTGACCCCGAATCCTGGCAGAAATTCAAAGACCCCGTCTTCCAGTCCACCAAGGAGACCTTCGGCGTTGGCCACTCCTGCTTCGTCAAATCACCCGACGGCTCCGAGTGGTGGCACCTCTTCCACGCCAAGCGCGACCGCGCACCCGGCTGGCAACGCGCCCTCTTTGCCCAACCCTTCACGTTCTCGAAAAAGGGATTCCCGCAATTTGGCAAACCCATCTCCCCCGGCGAACCACTCCCCCGTCCGGGCGGCGAGTCCGCTTCCCGACTCAAGCTGCCATCTGACTGAAGCGTAGTTCGTAGGCAGGGTTTGTCCCCCTCCGAATCAAATCGGCTTTACACACCGCAGGAGCGCTATTTCCCAAACTACGGCTGGGTCGCTTCAACTTGGTAAAACTGCCGCCCTTGCAGAGGACCCGTGATTCGAAAAACAAGACGCGCAGGTTCGTCAACCACAATCTCGAAACCTTCCGTCATCGCGACAAAGCCCGTCAGATCATCGCTCGATTTCAGCACCCAGTTGACGGCCCGACCTTCTCCCCTTGCAAACTCAATTTCACGATTCGCATTGATCCCCACCTGAAATGGTCCATCAAGGGCCCGTGGGTCGGAGGCCAAGGCATACTCGAGAAAATTAGAGCGCCCGTCATTGTCGAAGTCTTCCCCGGGTTCACTGGCTTCACCCCCGGTAAAATGATGAGCGACCCAACTCTCATAACTCAGCTCAAAACTCACGGCCGCAGTCTGCATGTGCAAGCCCCCTTCATTGACCGAACCCAGGATGACATCGCCCCCCGACGCTCCCTCCACCAACCAGTTCACCGGAAAGGGAGGAGGCCCCCCCGGATTGGCATTCGGCCAGGTCCAAACAGGCTTCCCGACCAAGATCCACTCGCTGCCGGGAGCCGTGCCATTCCGCCCCCAGATGTAGGCTCGTGCGGTCGTCGTGAACGGAGCGGCATTCGTGGCCAATGACTTGCCATTGGAGAATCGTTGGTTGGCCACAGTGTAGGTCGCGGACCCAAAAGGCCGCCAAGCCCCCTCCCATTCATCCAAGTTCTCCGCACTCGGAACGATTCCCACAAAGGTCCCCAACTCGAAGACAAAGCTCCCGTCCAACCCCGTCACTCCGTCGCTTTGACGATTAGTGGCATTTAGGTCACTCTGCCAGACAATCGAAACGGCCCCCGGGCACAGGCAGGTTAAAACCAGAAAACAAACTAGCAAAGATCCTCTTATCACGGCGGCAGCTTAACCATTTTTCATTCCGCCCCAAGTGCAAAGAAACGAAACGATCCCTTCCCACCCCTTCTGAAATCTTCCTCCTACTTCTTTTGGCGCAGGCTGGCATAAATCGCTTCGGCGAATCCCTTGCCAATCTGCGCCATGATTTTTGCCGACCCCTTGTAATGATAATCGGCATTCGTAATCCCCTTTAACAACTCGTAGTCGCGCGCCGAGAGTGTCTCGTTGGTAAATTTCTCGAGTTCTTTCTTTTGCTCGTCTGCTGAAAGCCCGCTGGCTTTCAGCTCCTTGGCCTTGGCATTCACCTTGTTCTTCCTGGCCTCCACCTCATCGAGTTCGGGATCCCAATAAATTTCGGTCAGCACCGCAGTCACATTTCCTTGAAATTCAGGCATCTTGGCAGGTGCCGCCATCGCCTGGCGAAAATTTTCATGCACCCCTTGGTAGCGCTTTTGCCCATCCTTGTATTCACTGGTCGGTCCACCCGCACCCATCACGCCAATCACAAATGGCACCCCGGGGGCATTCAGATCCTTGCGCACATCCCGAATAAAATGCGCCAGCACCTTGGAATAATCATCGTAGCCTCCGGGCTGATCACGCTTCGGATAAACATCCTGGGCCACCATGTCATTCCATCCCTGAAACCAAACGATCCCCGATAACTCGAAACCTTCCTCGGGATCATACCCCGGATGCACCTTCTTGGGATCCTTCAGAACCTCCTTCACATGATCAATCATCAAGCGATAATAGACCCCGGTCGCAGCGGCCCTCGCAGCCTTGATCTCTTCGACATCCTTCCCCTGCTTCTTGAATTGTGCGATCTGATCGTCGCGAAATTCGTAAGGCCCGGCCGAGGGCGGACGAAAATCGGTATGAATCGATTTCCCTCCCCAAGCCGCTTTGATGATCAGAATGGGTTCGCCCAAAAACTTCTCCATATAAATCCCAAAAGTAAACTCGGGGCCAATCTTCCCCCCATCCTGGGTCGGATCTTTGCGCGACCCAAATCCCGCCGTCAACTTGCCCACTCCCGCCGGCTGATCTTCGCTACCCGTCCGATAGGAAATCCAGACATCGTCCAGAACTCTCGGCGTGCCATCCGCATTCCGCATTTCTTTTAAAATCGGAGCCGTCTTGGGATCCATCCCGATGTGGTCAAACGAAGAAATCTTGGCATGCCCTTCCATGTTCGATTGCCCTATCAGAACAAAGACCTTCAGCGGGGCAGCGCCGAGAGTTCCAGAAAGCGAACCAAACAAGAGGGATAAGAGAACCTTTTTCATTCCGTTCAGTGTGGACCCCTTCCTCTTTATTCCAATTCCTAAATCACGCCATGAAACTTCTCTCCCTTCTCCTCCTCATCCCCGCCATCGCCTTTTCGGGGGAAGCTCCCCCCAAAAGAAGGTGAAGTCTTCAAAGTGACCGGCCTCATCGGGAACGCCGACCGCTCCAAAATCAAAGCCCACCGCCTCATGGGCGACCTCTACGAACCCACCGCCATCGCCGTTTACAACGACAAGATTTATCCCGGCGAAAAAGACAAGATCTCCCGGCTCGAAGATCGCAATGCCACCCCCCTTCCCTCCCGGGTGATCCGGGTTCGGCGACCCGCGGGGTCGAAGGGGCATTTCCGAACTCACGAACTGGGCAAGCTGACCGTCTGACGCTCCAAGCGTTGTTCGAATACTGGTCAATCGCCCCCCCCCCTTCATTCGGCAGCCTCCGCATCGAAAAGAAATCCGCGCATTTCCCCGGGCTTGTTGGTGGTCACGGAATGAGCACCAGCCGCGACGTAACGACGGGCCAACCCTCCCTGGTCGATCGTCCAGACGTGATACTCCTTCTGAATCCCTCGAAGCCGGACACCCAGCTCACCCGCAAGTTCATCGACCGCTTGCGCCCCCAATCCGTCCGCCCCAATCTCTTGCAAGGTTTCCATAATCGAATCGAGATCAGGTTGATACTTTCCATCCTTCGCTTTTTTAAATCCGGTCAGCCAATTTGCCCGGAGGCGTGGCTCGCGTTGCTTCACCGCCCGAATCACCTCCTTATCGAATGAAATGATCGTAACCCGTCCCAAGGCGACCTTCGCCTGTGCAAGAGCTTCGAAAAGGCGGGGCACAATTTCCGTTCCGCACTTCACTTCGATGAAAATCCCCTTCCCCTCCGGCATGGCCGCGAGAACTTCGGAAAGGAGGGGGATTTTCTCGCCACGCCATTTCTCCCCTTTCCAGGAACCGGCATCGAGCTTCCGCAGGGTCGCCCAATCGGTTTCGGCAACGGTGAGATTGCGGTCGGTGGTCCGCTTCGTCGTGGCGTCGTGCATGGTAACAATGCGCCCGTCCTTGGTCAGTCGAAAATCTCCTTCGATGGCGTCCGCTCCTCTGCGCCACGCTTCCTGAAAGGCCGCCATGGTGTTCTCGGGCGCGTGAGCCGAAGCCCCCCGATGGGCCACGATCAAGGTTGCGGCCGAGACAAACGGAAGTGCTAAAATCACAAAAAACAGGACCAATATTGATTCCATGGTATCTCTACCCGGCTCGCAAATCCCCTATTTCAAAATGATGACGGGGTATCCGGTGGCGCGTGCCCGAGGTGGCCGAACCCGGTGGCTTGCTACAAGGACGACAAGTCAAATCAAATCCGCAGAGCAACCTCACGCCGATCAAAGAATGGCCGTCCGCTACCCCAACCCAAAATCATTCAAACAAACTCGGTCCATTTCCCCGCTTTCCCTCACGAAATCCCTGAACTACCCTTCCCCCAGCACATGAAATTTCTCTTCGCGATCGCAAGCGCACTCATCCTCCCTCTTTCGGCCAATCCCGTGGCCGGCGAAGGATCCGATCTCAAACCCGATGCCAACGCCGTCTTCGGCTCGATGGACAATGGCTTCAACTACATCATCTACCCCAACGCCGAGCCCCCGGGAAAATTCTCGGTCCGCCTCCACATCGCGGCTGGCTCCCTGATGGAAGCCGACGACCAGCGCGGACTGGCCCACTTCCTGGAGCACATGGTCTTCAATGGCTCGAAGAATTTCACCCCCTCCGAGCTCATTCCTAAAATGCAGCGCCTCGGCATCGCCTTCGGGGCCCACGCCAACGCCTACACCTCATTCGACGAGACGGTCTACATGCTCGACCTTCCCAACCTCGACAGAGACACCGTCGATCTCACCTTCAACGTGATGCGCGACTTCGCCGACGGCGCCCTTCTTTCCCTTGAGGAAATCGACAAGGAACGCGGCGTTATCATCTCCGAAAAAACCTCCCGCGACTCCGTGGGCTACCGCATGATGCTCAAGCAATTCGAGTATCTCCTTCCCGGCTCCCGCCTCATGCAGCGGGTCCCCATTGGAACCGAGGAAGTCATCAAAACCGCCCCGCGCGAGCGCTTCGTTGATTTCTACAACCGCTACTACACTCCCGAGCGCATGACCTTCGTGGTCACCGGCGACATTAATGCCCAGGAAATGGAAGCGCGGGTGCGCGAAACCTTCATCTCCCTCCAAAACCCTGAAAACCCCGGTAAAACACCCGCAGCCGACATCCCTCCCACCGGCCACGGACTCCGCTCCGAAGTCTTCACCGACAAGGAAGTGGCCTCCCCGGGCATTTCGCTCTACTCTCTCCGCAAATACACTCCGGAGACCGACACCAGCACGAAACGCGCCGACCGTTTCCCACTCGCTCTCGCCAACACCATCCTCAACCGCCGCTTCGAAGTCCTCGCCAAGGAAGAAGGAACGCCCATTCTCGGAGGAGGTGCCGGTCGCACCGTCCTTTTTAACCAAATCGAACAAGGCGGACTCGAAGTCACCCCGGCCGAAGGCAAATGGAAGGAAGCCGTCCCCGTCCTTGAGCAGGAACTCCGCCGCGTTGTTTCCTTCGGCTTCACCGAAGCGGAACTCGAAGAGGCCAAAGCCCGCTTCCTCAACATGGCCGAGCAGGCCGTGAAGAGAAAAGACACCCGCCGCTCCGACGGGATCGCGACATCCCTCATCAATGCCATTGGACAGAAGAATGTCTTCACCACTCCCGAAGACGAACTGGCTCTCGCCAAAGCCGCCTTGGAAAAACTCACCACCGAAGACTGCCACAAGGCCTTCAACGAATTCTGGGACACCCGGGATCTTTCCCTCGTCCTCACCACCCGCGAAGCACCCGAAGGCACCGCCAAGGAACTCGAAAAGATCTTTCTCGAAAGTGCTCAGACCGAGCTCAAGGCACCCGAACAAAAAGAACTTGCGGCCTTCGGATACACTGACTTCGGCGCTCCCGGAACGGTCACTCAAATCCAGGAAGTCGAAGACCTCGGAGCGACCCAACTCGTCCTCTCCAACAACGTCCGGGTGAACTACAAGCAAACCGACTTCCAAAAGAACTCCATTGGCGTCACCGCCGTCTTCGGCAACGGCCAGCTCAGCCAGCCCGCCGACACCGCCGGCCTCGACCGCTTCGCCTCCGCCATCTTTGGCAGCGGCGGACTCGGCAAACACTCTGCCGACGAACTCGAACGTATCCTTGCCGGTCAGAATGTCGGCGTGGGCTTCGCCGTGGACGATGAAAACTTCTCCCTCGCCGGCAGCACCACCCCGGCCGACCTGGAACTTCAACTCCAGCTCATGTGCGCCTACCTCACCGACCCCGGCTTCCGCCCCGAAGGCGAGCGTATGTTCAAGATGGCCATTCCCATGCTCTACAAGCAGCTCAAGCACTCCATGCAGGGCGCGATGGTCAAAATGGGCACCGAGTTGCACGGCGGAGATTTCCGTTTTGAATTCCCGCCCCAGGAAAAGGCCCTCTCCTACACCGCCGGTCAAGTGAAAGACTGGATCATGCCCGCCTTCAAATCAGCCCCGCTTGAATTAACCCTCGTGGGCGATCTCGATCCCGAAGCAGCCCTTCCGCTCATCCTGAAAACCTTCGGAGCCCTCCCCGCCCGCGAGACCTCGTCTCCGGACTTCGCGGAGCGCCGTAAAATCAACTTCCCCGCTCGTCCCGGAGCCGAAAAGATTCCCTTCGACTCCAAAATCCCCAACGCTGCCGCAGTCGCCATCTGGAAAATTCCCGCCACCGGCAAGGACGTCAAAACAACCCGCCGCTTCAATATTCTGAGCTCGATTCTCAGCGACCGCATGCGGGAGGAGATTCGTGAAAAACTGGGTGGTTCCTACAGCCCCCGCGCCGGAGCTTCCCCAAGCGAAGCCCTCGACGTCGGCTTCATGCAGGCCATCGCCCAGGTCAAACCTGCCGAGACCCAAAAGTATGGCGAACTCATGATCGAACTCGCTGACAAGATGGCCCAAAACGGGGTCACCCAAGATGAACTCGAACGCTCGCTCAAGCCCATCCAATCGGGACTGAAAGAGTCACTCCGCGACAACGGCTACTGGCTCGGCACCGTTCTCGCGGAAAGCCAGAGCAAGCCCTACCGACTCGACTGGGCCCGCCAGCGCGATGACGACTATGGAAATGTCACCGTCGAGGAACTCAACAAACTCGCCAAGGAATACCTCCACAAGGAGAACGCTCTTCTTTACGAACTCGTTCCCGAAGCCAGCGAATAGAAGGATTCTCCAGCGCTCGTTGGATTTATCGCTGACCTTTTCCTGGATACAATTCGACAGGACAAGCGGAAGTTCTCCGTTATAGTCCCCGCAGATGATCCGCTGGTTTGCCCGAAACGATATCGCCGCCAACATCCTCTTCCTGGCGATTATTCTGGGCGGAATCTACGTGGCCTTCAATAAGATCCCGCTGGAAGTCCAGCCCTCGTTCGACTTCGGTGAGGTCGAGATCAATATGGAATACCGGGGCGGAAACCCCCAGGATGTTGAAGAACACATCATCGTTCCCATCGAGCGGGCCCTCAAGGACCTGCCCGGCGTCAAACTCATCGAATCCAAGGCTCGCAGTGGCTCCGCCAATATTGATGTCGAAGCCGAGGACGGCGTCGATCTCCGCGAACTTCGCGATGAAGTGGAAGCACGCGTCGATTCGATCACCTTTCCAGGGGAAAGCGAACGCCCCCGGATCAGCATTCCCAACATGGGAAACCGCTTCGAAGTCCTCACCATCGCGATCACCGGCGAACTCAGCGAAATCGAACTTTATGAGACCGCGAGCAGACTTGAAAACGAACTCCTCGACCTCCCTGAAATCTCCCATACCACCCTGAGAGGAACCCGCCCTCTCGAGATGAGCATTGAGGCTGATGACAAAAAGCTGGGGGACCACGGACTGACCTTGCAGGATCTGACCAATGCCATCCGCCGGTCGTCCCTGGCGCTCTCGGCCGGCTCGATCAAGACCCCTGCCGGACCCATCATGATCCGGACCGACGGCCAGGCCTACACCCACGACGACTACTCCAAAATCGTGGTCACTGCGGCGGATGGGGCCCAACTCAGCCTGGGCGATCTGGCCGAAATTAAAGACGGATTTGAGGATGCCGACACCATCACCCGCTTCAACGGCAAGCCCGCCATCATGATCGATATCCTCCGGGCGGGCGACGAGAACGCGATTGCAATCTCGGATGCCACCAAAAACTACATCAAGAATACAGAACATCTCTTGCCCCAGGGGATCAACCTCTTCATCTGGGATGATGAGTCCATCCGGATCAGAGGCCGCCTCTCCACCCTCGCCAACTCGCTCACGATGGGAGCCATTCTCGTCCTCATCGTTCTCGGACTTTTCCTCCGTCCCATGCTCGCGTTCTGGGTGGTCTTGGGCATCCCCATCAGCTTTGCCGGAGGAGTTCTGATGATGCCCTACTTCGGAATCACCGCCAACACCATGAGCATCTTCGGCTTCATCCTCGTTCTCGGGATCGTGGTCGATGACGCCATCGTCACCGGCGAGAATATTTACAGTCGGCTCAGGGAGGACCTCTCCCCTCTCGATGCCGCAGTGCTCGGAACCAAGGAAGTCGCCACCCCGGTCACTTTTGGAGCCATCACCACCATTGTGGCCTTTATCCCCCTCTCATTTTTCCCGGGATTTTGGGGAAACTGGACCAATCAAATTCCGCCGGTCGTGGCAGCCGTTATTATCTTTTCACTCATTGAGTCAAAACTCATCCTCCCTTCCCACCTGAAGCACCTTTCCACCAACCGCCGGAAAATGGGCCCCTTCGCCCGCTTTCAAAAACGAATTGCCGATGGACTGGAGAAGTTTATCGAAAAGGTCTACCAACCTGTGCTTCGATTTTCGGTCAACCACCGCTACGCCACCATCTGCCTCTTCTTCGCTCTCGCGATGGCCGGGTGGGGGATTCACAAAAGCGGCACAATGGGCTTCGTTTCCATGCCCAATATCGAGCGCTACCGGATCTCGGCCTATCTCAGCATGGCGGACAACACCCCTTACGAAGAAACCGACCAACACATGGAGCACATCACCCGCTGTGCCCGCGAATTGAAAGCTGAACTCATTGATCCGGGCACAGGCCAGTCTCTCATCCGCAATATCATGAGCGGCACCGGCGTCTCCCGGTGGGGAGGCCCCGGAGATGCCGAGGAGGGCTTCGCCTCGATCGAAATCATGCCCCCCGGTGAGCGGAGTATCCCTGGACCCACCAATAGCGAAATCGCGGCCCTCTGGCAGAACAAAGTGGGCAAAATTCCCGGAGCACGGGACTTCCGGGTTTCAGGAGAACGGGGCGGCCGGAGCCAGGACGGCGCAGAACTCAATTCCATGAGCATTGAACTCCGCGGAGACGACAGCGAATCCAAACGGGCAATCGCCGACGAATTGGAAATCATGTTCGAGTCGCAAAGAGAGATCGAAGGGGCCTACGCCGACAACCAACGACAACGCGAGGAATATGCCATCACGCTCAAACCAAGAGCCCTTGAGCTGGGCGTCACCCAACGGGAACTCGCCCAGCAAATCCGACAGGCATTCTACGGAGAGGAAGCCCAAAAACTCCAGCGCGGAGGTGAAGAAATACGCGTCATGGTCCGGCTTCCCAAGGAAAAACGGGAGTCCATGTTCACCTTTGAATCCCTCACCGTTCAGGCTCCCAACGGCTCGATCATTCCCTTCAACAATATCGCAACCGCCAGTCTCCAAGAGGCGCCCGGAAGCATCCACCGGCTGAACGGAGCACAGGCTTCCCACGTCAACGCCCGCCCGGTCGATGACCAAATCGACATCCTTAAACTCGCCCAAAAACTCGAACCTGAAATCGCCGAAATCGTCAGCAAGGATCCAGACGTGTCATGGGTCTGGTCCGGGTATATCAAAGAAGACCGCGAAACCGGCAACCGCTTCAATTGGCTCTTTGGAACCCTGATCCTCGCCCTCTTCGCCCTGCTCGCCATTCCCTTCAAGTCGATGACCCAGCCCTTCGTCGTCCTTCTGGCCGTCCCCTTTGGAGCAATTGGCGCCTATGCCGGCCACCTCTTGCTCGATATCACCCCGTCGTGGCTCTCGGTCTTTGGCATCATGGCCCTCGCCGGAGTGGTCGTGAATGACTCCCTCGTCCTCGTCGATTTCATCAATAATAAAAGGCTCGAAGGGATGGAACTGAAAAAAGCCGTCATCCTCTCCGGGATCAAACGCTTCCGCCCCATCTTCCTGACTTCGATCACAACCTTTGCCGGCCTCATCCCCCTGATGTTCGACCGTGCCATTCATGCACAATTCCTCAAACCCATGGCGGTCTCACTGGGCTTCGGCATCCTCTTCGCGACCGTCATCACCCTCTTCCTCATCCCCGCTTCCTACCTGATTCTGGAGGACCTCAAGACTCTCTTCGGCAAGGGCTGGATATGGTATTCAAAACCATTCCGTGAATCCGACTCAACCGAACAGTCAGAATCGTTAAAAAGTTAAGGAAAGTTGAATAAAACGCTCGCAGCCCACTCCGTCCTTTGCTATAGAACAGTTCCTGTTCCACCCCCAGCCCATTCCCATGTCAGCCACCGCCGAGCGCAAACAAAACATCAAATTGAACGAAGCCCAGCTGGAAATCCCGGCCAATGATCCCTCATTTGCCGAGGATTTCGAAGGCAAACTTGCTGATGCCCAGTCCCAGCTGGAACTTCTCCAGACCCAGCGCCGCGAACTCGAGCGCCAAAAACTGGCCCTCGAAGACCTCAACCACCGCAAGCAGGAATTTCTCAACGGCCAGCTCGATCTCTCCGAGCGCTACTCGTCCGCCATCACCTCCCTTGACCGTGAACTTTACCTTTCGAAGCAGGAGATCGACGACCTCGAGCAGACGCGGAAATCCTTCGTGAACCATCTCCAACGCATTGAGTCCCTCAACCCGGAGGCCTGGCCCAAGGAGTCGCTGAGTTCGGAACTCCAGCAGGCCCTCGTCACTCTCGACAAAGCCGAAGACGAATATGAGCAAGCCATTTCCTACTTCACCGGCACCCGCAAGAGCAGCGTCTTCGGGGGCCCCACCGCCTCAAACCGGAACCACTTTGGCGGAGGCGATTTCCAAACCATGCTCCGCAATGGTCTGGCCTTCAATCTCCCTGTCATCATCCTGGGTTCCTTTGCCCTCCTCGCCTACCTCCTCAGATAACAACCCTGTTTGATGATGTTTTTTCGCAAACTGAAATTCGGATCCACCGACCCTCCGATCGACGAGTTGAATCAACTCGATTCGGAAATCGCCAAGGTTGAATCCCTGATCGAAAGCGGCCCGCAAAAGCTCCGCGAGCAGCGCGAGCGGGAACGCACCACGATGCCTGCCCCGGACGACTTCGCAGACCGTCGCCGCGAGCGCCATTTTTATGTCGAACTCAGCAAGGGCCAGCTACGGAACGAACGACGTTACCGCACCTGCAACACCGTCCTTTTCGTCCTCCTCGCCTTCGCCACCGTCTCAATTTGCTGGTGGATCTATAGCGAACTGCTCCGCAACGGGGTCATTAGCTAAAAGACCCGTCAGGGAAATCTTGATGACTCCCCCGACGTTCTTCGGGGATTCATTGGGATCTTGACTCGCTACTGAAACGGCGGAATCCCCAACTGATCCGGCAAGGCCGTGCGGGGCCGCCAGGTCAGAATTTCGGGATCTCCATCCCTAATCAAAACGGTATGCTCAAAGTGGGACGAAGGTCGGCGATCAGAAGTCGAGACCGTCCAGCCATCATCCAGCCAATCGACCGTTCCAACCCCCACGTTGATCATCGGTTCAATTGCCAAAACCATCCCGGCTTTCAGCACCGGAGACTTTCCGGGAGGCCGATAGTTGGGCACCTGGGGTTCTTCGTGAAGCCGCCGCCCCACCCCGTGACCCACCAGATCCCGCACCACCGTAAATCCGTAACGGGTCACGAACTCTTCCACCGAGGCGCATAGATCGTTCAATAAATTTCCAGCCCGGGCATGGGAGATGGCCACGAAAAGGGACTCCTCGGTCGCGGCAATCAACTTCTTTTGCTCACCATCGATTTTCCCCACGGGAACGGTGAGAGCATTGTCTCCGATCCAGCCCTGGCGCTTGATCCCCACATCCAGCTTCACCAGATCGCCCTCAACAATCACCCGGTCCCCGCCAATCCCGTGAACCACCTCTTCGTTCATCGAAATACAGGTGTAACCTGGAAAGTCGCGATACCTGTGGAAGGCACTCTTCACCCCGAGTTTATCCATGAGGTCCTTGGCGAACCGATCAACCTCACCGGTCGTCTTGCCCGCTTCGATAAATGCGGCCGTCGCCTGCAAAACCTCGCTCGCGACCTTGCCAGCCTCGCGCATCTTCTCGATCTCCTGCTTGCTCTTAATGGGAATCCTGGATCGCTTGGCCATGGGGCTGATGGGTAGAGGTTCCAACGCGAACGGTCAAGACGAAGGACTTTGCAGGGCGACCAAGCTGGGGCGAGAAATCCCAAACACCAATACGAAGGCGTCAATTCCCGGAATAGACGCATCGCCTCCGAAAATCCTCCGTTCTTCACGATCCCACCCACTTCCGCCAAGGCCCGATCCAAGTCCGTCCCGCAAGCCCATCTCCCGGATCTTCCCCATCCTGATCAACACCTCCCCCGCCTCCCGCACCCAGTGGCTGGACCCGGGACCACCCCGGACCTTCTGCCAAAAAAAACCTGAAACACAGCATGAGCTGAAGCCCGCTCCTCCACAGGCCGCACCATTGATTTTTTCTCGATCATTGAAGGGAATTTTTTCAAGATACCCTTCCAACCAACCAACAATAGAACGCAGAGAACTTCTCAAAATGATGGCGGCATCCGTCGGAGCCACAATGGCCGTGCCCGAAAGCGCCTTTGCCAGACTGGGCGACCCCTTTGATCCATCCGATCTCAATTTCTTCAGGCCCTCCCAACGGGAGCAAGTCGCCATGATCGCGGAAGCGATCATTCCCAGGACCGATACTCCGGGGGCAATCGATGCAGGGGTTCCCGGCTGGATCGAGGTGATCGTGCAAGACTGTTTCGAACCGGCGGACCAGGAAGTGATTGTCAACGGTCTCGCCAACCTCATGCGACGTTGCCAAAACGAACACGGTAAGAATCTCTCGCAACTCACCGAACCCGAGCAGGTCGCCTTCCTCACCAAGATGCACCACGAGACCCTCGCCGAAAGGCAAGAGGCCCGGAAAGCAGGGAAGCCCCAACGCCGCACCTTCCTCGAACAATTCAAGGACCTCACCAAACTCTGCTACGTCGGTTCCGAAGTCGGGGTAACCCAGGCCTTCGACTTCATGCTCGTCCCCGGAAAATGGGTCGCCTCCATGCCTCTCGAACCCGGCCAAAAGGTCTGGGCAATGTAACCCCAACCTCCCACCAAAATGAATCTCAACATCAAGGGCAAAGCCGCTCACACCTTCGACGCCATCGTCGTGGGATCTGGAATTTCAGGCGGCTGGGCTGCCAAGGAACTGACTGAAAAAGGAATGAAAACCCTCGTGCTCGAGCGTGGACATGACGTCAAACACATCGTCGATTATCAGACCGCCAACTCAGCTCCGTGGGAGCTGCAATGGCTCAACAGATCATCACGCGAAATGCTGGCCCAACAATCCAAGCAGGCCCGCACCGGCTATACCGTCCGCCCCGAAGCAGGCTACCTTTTCGTGGATGATGAAGACCATCCTTACGAAGAAAAGAAGCGCTTCGACTGGATGCGGGGCTATCACACCGGAGGCCGCTCCCTCATGTGGGGCAAACAAAGCTACCGCATGAGCCCGATGGACTTGGAAGCCAACGCCAAAGAGGGCATCGCGACTCCCTGGCCCATCACCTACCACGAAATCGCGCCCTGGTATGACTACGTCGAGAGATTCGCCGGAATCAGTGGATCCAGGGAGGGCCTGGAACAACTGCCCGACGGCGTTTTACAACCGCCCATGGATCTCACTCCGCCCGAGCTCGATCTCAAAGCCGCCATCGAAGGAAAGTGGAAAGGCCGCACCCTCATCCCGGGCCGCGTGGCCCACCTGACCGCACCCACCGAAGAGCAATTCGCGCTGGGGCGGTCCAGTTGCCAGTATCGCAACCTTTGCCGCCGCGGGTGCCCCTACGGAGCCTACTTCAGCAGCCAAGCCGCCACCTTTGAAGCGGCTGCCAACACCGGTAAGATGACCCTCCGCCCGCACTCCATCGTCCACTCCGTGATCTTTGATGACAAAACAGAGAAGGCCATCGGCGTTCGCCTCATCGATGAAATCACCTTTGAGACTCTCGAATACTACGCCAAGGTCATCTTCCTCAACGCCTCCACCGTGGCCTCAACCTCGATCTTGATGAACTCCAGGTCCAAGCGCTTCCCGAATGGCATGGACGAGAGTGGATCGCTCGGCAGCTACCTCATGGACCACACCCTCGGAGTGGGCGCCCGGGGAACGCTCGATACCCATCAGGACAAGATTCACTTTGGACGACGCCCCAACGGCTTCTACATCCCCCGCTTCCGAAACTTCAACGAGAAACCCAACGGAAACTACCTTCGTGGCTTCGGCTACCAAGGCGCCGGAATGCGCCAGGGCTGGAATCGCGGGATCGAGGGGTTCGGTGCTGACTTCAAAAAGGAACTCACCTCCTTCGGACCATGGTCCATCGGCATGGGCGGCTTTGGAGAATGCCTTCCCTACGAAAACAATCGCATCTCGCTCAGCAAGGAAAAGACCGACAAGTGGGGCCTCCCCCTCGTCGTGGCCGACGCCGAATTTCAAGAGAACGAATTCAACATGCGTGAAGACATGATGAATGATGCCGCCGAAATGCTCGAAGCACTGGGAGCAAAGAACGTGGGCGCCTATAACAGTCCGCCGTCCATCGGTCTCGGTATTCACGGAATGGGAACGGCCCGCATGGGAGGCAGCGCCAAGGTCTCGGTCCTCAACAAACACAACCAGGTTTGGGGCGCGGAAAACGTCTTCTGCACCGATGGTGCCGCCATGACTTCTGCGAGTTGCCAGAATCCCTCACTGCCCTACATGGCCCTCACGGCCCGGGCCGCGGACTATGCCGTAAGCGAACTGAAGCAAGGAAATCTTTAAAACAAGATTCACCAATATTTGAAACATCTCTCGGATCTATTCAAGGATCAAACAATTACACCCGTTTATCAGTTCGTGACCGCGTCACACCTGGTGGCCCACTCGTTGAGATTTTCCCACACTGGGTCCAGTGGACGCTCGACTTCGATCCGACAGGAATAGCCCAGACACTCACTCCAATCGCTGTCTATGGCGAAGAAGGCATCCCACTAACGCCATTTCAAGCCGCCGCCTTGATGGTTCCCGAACCGAGCGTGGGGATGCACTTATTTCCCGTTGTAATCGTTGCTAGTCGCAGACGGCGTGCACTCCGCTGATATCAAGTTGTGAAATCTTAATAGCGCGGTCTTAAGCCGATTTTATAGATTTTCCCAGGCAGGCTGTTCGGCGTTTTTTGTGTAGAGTCAGAGCACCTGACTTCGACGGAAGTGGTTATGATACCTTCTTGTAGATGATGCGCAATTTTGTGCCGGGGTAGAATGCTACGGACTTAAGCATGATTTCGCGGCATCGGACAGACGTAACACGTTGATTATCAGAATGACGAGAATTTCAATTTTGCTTAAGTCCGTGCCATTCGTGCCGGGGTAAATTGTTTGGGTTTCGGTCAGTTCGGCGCACAGGTTTTCCAGCGCGACGTTGTCGCGGGGGGTGCTCAGGCTGTGGATTTCTACGGTGAGGGTGCCCGCTTCGGGGTCGGGGCGCAGGTTGGCTTCGGTCGCCATGATCTGCTGCACTGGACAACTCCCGCCTTCGGGAAGAAGCTCGCGCAACTTCGGAAGCGTCCGGGTTGGACCCAACCCGAACTTGCCGAACAAATGGGCGTGGCCGTGGCCGTAAAAACGATCACCTATTACGAACGCGAAGCGACCAACCCCACCGCAAAGACAGTCGAGCGACTGGCGGAGGTTTTCGGCATCACTCCGGCAGAACTGATGAAAGACCTCAAGCCACCCGGCAAAACGAAGACCGGGCCACCGTCCCGCCTCGAGAACATCTTGATAAGGTTTCCTCCCTTCCCCGTTCCAAACAAAAAGTCGTGGCTGACATGCTGGAAGGGTTTCTCGAAAAAACCACGGGCGCGTGAGCGACCGGGCTTCCGGATTCTTGGCCGGGTGACCGATGGTCCGGGCCTTCGTTGGCGAAGGACTTTGGGACAAAGTCCCGTAACCACCACAGCCGCCGAGGAGGGGCCGGGGTCAACAAGAATAGAGGTCGGACGTCGAAAAGTTTCTTGTTGAACAGAGCCGCTATCGCGGCGAGGTCGCGTTTACGGGGTTGAAAGATTGAAGTGAACTCGTCATGCTTCTCTGCGCTATGTCAAAAAAACAGACAAGATGACGGCTTCGCTTCAGAAGATTGGTATCAGAACTACCTCCGCTTTGTCCAGCTTGCAGGACTGGAACCCAAAACCATCGAGGCCTATTC